>Ga0256833_1002510_pt1 | contig 12863 bp, 26 predicted proteins | sample 356284metaG_FD_190535 | JGI IMG/M metagenome (GOLD analysis project Ga0256833, IMG submission 190535) | Hydrothermal vent microbial communities from Mid Atlantic Ridge, Atlantic Ocean - 356-284 | ecosystem: Environmental > Aquatic > Marine > Hydrothermal vents | place: Atlantic Ocean: Mid...
CTTTTCTCTGGCGGAAAGCCCCACTTCGGGTTCGTCTCAGCTTTCTCGTCCTTAACCAGAACCTCTCGCTTTATATCAGCGGGAAGGATTCTCCTTACTTCGTCCCTCGCCATGAGCATCACCTACGGGTCTTCTAACGCTTTGATGAAGTCCTCCTTGCTTGTTTGGGCTAGTCTTAGAACTCCCATCAACGTGCCAGCTTTTAACTCTTTGTGAAGCGGAACTACCGTTCCAACTTTTCTGCCGTTTACATACTTAACAAGCACCACATGACTACCCCCTTTGACGAGACACTTCAAAACCGAACTTTTTGGTAAGTAACTTAATGACTTCCTCACCCGAGAGCCTTGGCAACCTCGACATTGAAATCGCCCACGAACTTTACTTTCTCAAGCTGCTCCCTCAGCTCGGGGAACTCCTCAAGATAAAGCTCAAGGGCCTCCTTCAAGTTCCCAATAGCTTCTTCTATCGTTTCCCCTTGCGTGGTTACCCCCGTGAAGACCTCACGAATGACGTAAATCCCCTCTTCTTCCCAGACGACCGCATGGAGTTGCATCAGGTTCACCCCCGCAGAGTTTAGCTCATGACTTAATAAACCCACCCAATACCTGAAGCGATAAGTGAAGACGGCCAGTTCGGGAGGTACTTAACAAGCTTCAGGTAACTGGGCACGAAAACCTCGCGCTTGCCCTTTTCAAGGCCTTTCATTATCACCCTAACGACGTCTTCAGGCTCTATCGAACCCTTAGGGTATGGCATGCCGTTCCTCGTGAAGAACTCGGTCTTGACCTGCTTGGGATAGACCCGCATAACGCGAATTCCTTTATCTTTTAGCTCCCGCTCAAGGTTGATGGCCAGATAGTGCAAAGCCCCCTTGGTAGAACAGTATGAGGGTAACTCCGGAACGTTGACAAAGGCCACGCCGCTAATTACAAAGACAACAGTCGAGCCTTCCTTTAAAAATGGGAGAAGCTCTCTCGTAAGCTCCACCGGCACTAAAGCGTTCACCTTGAAGATGTTCTGGAGTTCCTCATCGGAATGCTCTAGAAGAGGCTTCCTGATAGCATAGCCGGCGTTGTTTATAAGAACCTCGAGCTTATCAACGCCCAAAGCCCTGAGAGAACCCGCAATCTTCTCAGCAACGTTGTTCTCGCTAAGGTCAGTCACGATATAGTCAAAGTTTCCAAGGGACTTCAGTTTTTCAAGCCGTTCCTTTCTTCTTCCAACGCCAACAACATGATAGCCCCTCTCAATCAGCGCCCTGACGAGAAGCCTTCCTATTCCTCCGGTGGCACCGGTAACTAGTGCGGTTTTCATTTTTCATCCCCTAAAAAAGTATCAGAGAAGGGTTAAGAGTTTTACCGGAAGAAGAGCTGAGGGGAAAGCCCCTCACTCAAGGCTGATTCCAGCGCTCTCAAGGGCCTGCTTTATCTCCTCGTCGGAGGCGCCCCTCTGTATGTTAATCCTCTCCGGAAGGGGCTCAAGGTGCTTGACGTTCATCCTCCTGCGCTTGACCTTGTTGAGGCCAGCGCCGGTGACGAGGACGAAGTTCTTGTCGATTACGTCGGCAACGACAACCTTCTGGCCTGCCCTTCTTCCGGCAATAACGACGGCAATCCTTCCGACCTCTATGGCTGGCATTCATCCCACCTCCTCAACTTTTTTCAGACCCCGCGTCGCCGTCGGGGTAAAGGTGGTCGATGGCGGCCTTCACAATCGCGAAGACCCCATCGGGACCCCATTTTGCGGTGTTGATGATTAAATCATAAATTGATTTGTCCTCGATGTCGATTCCGTAGAGGTTTAAATACCTTTTCCTGTTTCCTTTTTCCCTCTCGGCAATCTGGACAAATGCCTCCTCAACGGAGATGCCTTCTCTGCGCGCCACCCTCTTGGCACGCTCCATTATTGGAGCGTCAAGCCATATCTTAAGGTCGGCCTCCTTGACCATCCAGCCCGCGAGACGACCTTCAATCACGACGTTACATTCTTTGGCTGCCTCGACCTGTCTCCTGTCAACCTCCCTGTCTATCTCGGGATGAAGCTCGGCATACTCCTGAAACTCCTCAAGGGTCATCCCCATCTCCTTGGCCATCTGCCGGAAGATTAAGCCAGCGTAGATGTGCTTGAAGCCGTAGTGTTTGGCCAGGTTTCGGCAGAGGGTAGTCGTTCCGGAGCCTGCAAGACCGCTGACCGTTATGACGAGGCAGCCCTTCGGCATAGGAGCACCTCAGCTGAGGGACGCCCTGACTTGGGCCTTCATGACCTTCCTCATGCAACTCGGGCAGAGGTTTGGGTAAGGCCTCTCGGGCCTCTTCTTGGTCTTCGGGAGCTTTCTAAGTTCACTTGGCCTTCCGCGTGGAACACCGTTGAGTGGTCTTCCACATAGTGCGCAGTGGGCAACCTTGGGCTTTCTCCTTTCGAAGTGGATAACGGTCCTTCCTCCAGGGGTTCTAACGTACTTCCTCCTCCATGACCTTGAGCGATACATCGGCTTCATACTCTCACCTCGCAACCCCTTTTAGCGGAGCGTTTTTAAATTTATCCCATGTCGAGGAGCTTTCTCAATATCATACCAACGACGTAGCTCGTGAGGAAGTACCAGCCAACGTAGCCGAGCTCACTTCCCGGCAAAGCCGAGTGGTACATCCTGTGGAACCAGTCGAATAGGAAGAAGTTGAAGGGGGCCTTGGCTATGGCAACTTCGAAGTACCATCTCCTGAGCCACTGAAAGAATATCCAGAACAAGGGCATCGTGAGGAACATTGGAACCATCTGCTGCTTCATAAGTTCTCCCTGCATCCTCATGAGTTCCATCTGCTTCTGCTGGGCTTTTTTCAGTTTCTTTTCATCACCGCTCTTCTGGGCTTCTCTCATCTCCTTCTGGACTTCTTTCGCAAGCCTCTGAAGTTTCTTCTGCTTCTCGATGTCCGTGAAGAAGTAGTAGAGGAGCGTGTAGAAGCCACCGATTATTGCACCGGCCACGGTAATTACCCATATAGGATGGTAATTCAAGATGAACGGGCCAAACAAATTATCAAGGAACTGGTACACACCTTCAATCATACTCACTCACCGCCAGGTCGAGAACTTGAACGAGCTCGTTAACGGCCTCCTCAAGGCCCTTGTCCTCGTGGTTCTCGATTATCTTTATGAGGGCGTTGGAGTGCATCGCGTAGCTTACGGCAGCGGCTCTGTTTAAATCCTGATGTCTCTCAATCTGCTCCTCGGTCTCGACGTCCCTATCCCTCTTGAGGTCACGGAGACGTCTTCCAAGGATTTCACTTGGAGTTGCCTCGATGATGACTATGAAGTTAGGATTTATAACCTCAATAACCTCCCGGGGAAAGCCGAGTAGATAGCCCACGGGAGTCCTGATGGTGGCGTGAGTATCTAGCAGAACTGGTTCCTCACGGGCTATCTCGACTATCTTCTGCGCGGCTTTGAGCTGAAGCTCCCTCTGGGTCTTGGGGTCAAGCTTTCTCATCTCGTCCCTGTGTTTAACCAGACCGGCCTCAACGGCCTCTTCGAACATTAAATCACCGAAATTGACAAGCCTGAACTTAGCGCGGGTTCTCTTAAGGGCCAGCCTCGTTATGGTGCTCTTGCCAACTCCTGGGATACCCGTGATCATGACCACAAACGGCATAGCTCTCACCCGGGGGGTTCTGGTTGGGTAATGAAAAACGGCCTTAAAAGGTTTTGCAAAAATGAAAGGGTCACTTGGCGAAGAACCTTCTCAACGCTGGGAACATCTCCGTTGCCTGTTCCCTTGCTATCTCCTCGTAGAACCTGTAGAGTATGCCGACTGTCAGCAGGATTCCCGTTCCCGTACCAAGGGCACCGAGGAAGTCCGCAAGCACTGCTACCAGCGCCAGAGTGAAGGAACCCCAGAAAGTAACGTAGGGGATGTACCTCTGGAGAACCCTCTCAAGAATTCTCGGGTCACGTCTGAATCCCGGAATCTGGAGTCCCGCCTGCTGAAGCTGTCTCGCGATGCTTTTAGCATCGAGTCCCGTCAGCTCGACCCACAGGAAACCGAATATCAGCGACCAGAATATAGTCATTATCGCGTAGACGAACGCCCTCCATGGGTCGGCAATAACATGGAAGATGTCCCTCGGCGGGTAGAGGTAGGTGACGAAACCGCTCGCCGGGTAGCCGTTCTGGTCAAAGGTTCCGAGCCAAGTTATGCCGTAGTTGTTGAGCAACCTAGCCCAGAGCTGAATATTGGCATAGAGGGCCATGGTCAGGATTATAGGAATGTTGCTGACGTACATGAACCTTATTGGATACCTCCCACGGACGGTAACGCGACCGTAGCTGAGAGGAATCTCGACGCGCATACTTTCAAGGTAAACCACTATGAGGAACACCACTATTGTTCCCAGGAGCTTGACCATGTCGGGCAGTGTTCCACCACGATAAATCGCACCGGTTACGTCCCCTTTGAGGAGATGCTGTATGAAGGCCGGAATTGCACCAACTATTGCCGGCTGACCTGTGAGGGGATCGATGTACTCCTTGCTGGGCACGGGTGCGAGTGCTTTATAGATAACGGTTTGCGAGACTCCGGCGGCGATGAACAGACTTATACCGCTCCCTATTCCCCACTTGCTCACAAGCTCGTCCAAGAGGATTAGCATCGTTGATGCAAATCCGAGCTGAAGGATTATCAGTATCGCAAGGCCCAGTCCGATGTATATGAACCCCTCAGGACTAGTGAGTGTCTGGAAGGCACCGACGCTAGTACTAACCTTACCAAAGGCGCCCGCAAAGACGTAGATTGCCGCCTCAAAGAAGCTCATGAAAACTGAAAACAGCTTCTGAGTGGCCTGATAAAACCTTCTATCCTCAGGGTTTGAAAGGTCGAGCTTAACAATTTCGGAACCAACGAGAAGCTGCATGATTATACTCGCGGTAACGATGGGACCGATACCAAGCGTTAGGAGCGAGCCACTCCTACCGGCGAGCACGAAACGAAGCGTTGCGAAGTAATCCTGAACTTTGGGGGGAATCCCATACAGGGGGATTTCGGCGAGTATGAAATACAGCAATAGAACTATTCCCGTCCACATGAACTTTTCCTTAAGAGGGACGTGCCTCTTCGGTCTCTCAACTTCAGGGAAGTAACGTTCTATGGCATACACAATGTCCCTTACCTTTCCCATAGCCGACACCCGCCAAAAGTTGAAAGAAATCAGGCGAGGATGACCTCGCCACCGGCGGCCCTAATCTTCTCTTCGGCCTTTGGAGTTACGTAGTAGGCCTTCACAACGATGGCCCTTGTGAGCCTTCCTGTGCCGAGAACCTTGTCAACGCCGAGCTGTGTCGCATCGAAGATGAGCTTTCCTTCCTCCTCGTAGATGACGCCCATGTCCCTGAAGAGCTCAAAGTTCTCATCGATGTCGCTGAGGTTGATGACCTTGGGGATGTACTGAACGGCCTTTGGCCTGTGGAAGCCCCTCTTACCGAGATGATCTGGAGCGTACTTGATAAGCCACGTGAACTTCTGGTCCTTCCTCTTACCGGTACCGGCCATACCCTTACCGCCCTTGCTTCCACCGCCTCGGTGCTTCTTCTTGCATCCCCAACCGTGAGTGTGACTTCCACGGAGTTTTCTAACCTTCTTTTTCCTCCTTATCATCTCTCGCCACCTCAGAGCATTCTCTCAATGAGCTCGTTTATCTTCTCACCGCGGTAGCCGAGGGCACCTCCTTCCTTGAAGGAGCGCTTCTTGCTACCCTTGAGGCCACCCCTCGGCGGGTGAAGCCTGAAGACCGGCTTGATGTTTGGAAGGTCCTTGAGCTTCATCTCGCCGTTGATGACCTTTTCAGCGAACTCCTCAATGCTCATGCCGAGCTTCTCATGGACGTACTCGTCAGTAATCGGCTTGTTGCCGACGAGCCTGCCCCTCTTCCTGAGCAACTTAACGAGGGTCTCCTTATCTATCTCTCCCCAGGTGATGTAATCCTTGACCTTCTGAATCATTCCGCGGTAGCTCGGGGTGTCGTCAACTATGACAAGGTGGTTAATCCTGTGAAGGCGGAGCATGGCGAGGGTATCCCTGACTTCACCCCTCGCCCTAATCCCGCTCCTAAGCCTTATGAGTGCTAACTTGGCCATCTCCTCTCACCTCACAGCTCGAAGCTCTGGGGCATCGCCCTGCCAACGACGATACCGTACTTCTCCTCCATTCCGGGCTGTATGGCGACGCGGTTGGTGTTGTAGAGCGCGTTGAAGACGGCCTTGGCGAAGTTGACAGTGGTCCTTGTCTCACCCAGCGTTTGAGACCAGACGTCCTGAACGCCAGCTAAACTGAGTATCTTCTTGCCGACGTCACCTATGACGAGTCCAAGGCCACGCGGTCCGGGCATGAGCTTAACGCGAACGCTACCTTCTTTGCCCTCGACGGCGAACGGGATTGAGTGGGGCCTCCTGCATCTGCACTCCCAGGAGCCACAACCACGCTTGATTTCGATGATGTTCATCTTGGCGTAGCTGATGGCCTTCCTGATGGCTATACCGACTTCCCTTCCGTGGCCGATTCCAAGGCCAACATAGCCATCCCTGTTGCCGACAGCGGCGAGAACGCGGAAGCGAATCCTCCTACCGCTGTCGGTCATCCTGACGGTTAAGGCTATGTCGAGCACTTCCTGGTTCTCCCTGAGATTGGTTTCTGGAAGGAGGACGTCAACTATCTCCGGCTCCTTTATCTGGTAGCCCTTCCTGAATATCTCGTGAATGTCAGTTATCTGGCCCTCCTTGACGAGCATGCCGAGTTTGGTTTTAGGCTCCCACTCCTCAAGAACCCTCTGGGCAATCTCTCTCGGATCGCTCATTCTCTCGCCCCCTCAAACTTCTCGATTATCTTGCCCCTAACCTCCTCAAAGTGCTCCGGAAGCTTCTCGGGCTCAAGGCCCTTGACGAGGTAACCTGAGAACTGCCTCCTGTAGAGGGCCTCATCCTCCTCCTTAAGGGCCTTGGCGTAGCCTGCTATGTGCTCGCCCCTTATCCTGTAGTCCTCCGGGAATATCTCCTCGCTGTGAGGGACGTTGAGGCCGGCGTCAACTGCACCCTTGAGGACAGCGAAAACGCTCGAACCTCTGGTTGGAGGGTGGAGGCCTATGTCGAGGATGGCCTCTTCGATGCCCGCTTTTTTGGCCTTGTAGCCAATGAGCAGTCCGAGGAGGTAAGCGCTTGGAGTATTCCCTGTGTGACCCTTCCAGCCGAAGTCCCTGATGAGCTCCCTCGTGTGGGCTGAAACGAGAGTTTTATCTCCCTTCGGATCGTAGACTATAATCTGGGCTACGTGGTGGTTGAGGCTCTTCCTCACGACGAGTCTCGGCTTCTTGCTCTTGAGGAGCTTGAGCCTCTTGTGATAGTTGGTCTTACCCTCTCTCCTCCTCCTGAAGGGAACCCTATACCTTGGTCCTCTCGCCATTCCTCTCACCTCACTCCTTCAAAATACCGTGCTCCTGCATGAACAGGTAGAGTTGCCTCTTGTTCTTGAACTGACCACCCTTGGCCCTGATGTAGAGCCTCCTGTAGATGTGTGCGTCAATCTTACCCTCGGCCTTGAGCTTTCTAAGCTCTTTCCTGAGGGCCCTTATAGTCATCATCCAAACTTCCTTCTTACCCATCCTGGCTGTCTTCTTACCCTTCCTGCTTCCCGGTCCGCGATGGCGTCCCTTTTTCCTCGCCTCGTGGAAGGCTCTCGCGCGAGCCCTGCTCTGGCCTTTGATGGGCTTCTTCTTTATGACGCCGTCGTGGATAAGCCTCTTTATATCCTCACGGGTTATCGCTGAGGCCACGTCATCAATCCTCTCGGGGTCAATCCAGACCCTGTTCTCACCGCACTTCAAAATGTCAGCGGCAATTCTCCTCTGCATCTTGAGCATGAACATCACCTCGCGTTGAGAACCTTAATCCCTAGATCCTTGGCCCTCGCGATTATAAGTTCCCTTTTTCTGGCTCCAACTGTTCTCGCTATCCTGGCGGCCTGCCTGGTCGGGTCTATCCTTTCAAGCTCCTTGACGTTGTGAACGAGAACCTCCTCGTATCCACTGGGGTGAAGCCCCCTCACAAGCCTCGGTGAGCTCCAGCCTATGCTCGGTGAACGGGGCTTGCCCTTTTTCTTGAGCCTCATCTTGCTGTCGATTCCCTTAGGTCTTCTCCACTTCGGGTCGTTCTTAAACTTCTTATAGCGCCACCACTCCTGTCTAAGGAAGCGGGGCTTCTTCCTCTTGAGCTTGGCCCTTACCCTAAGGAGTCTCGCCTTCTCGTCCATTTCTCACACCTCAGAACTTTATCGGCTTACCAGCCTTCTCAACTATGTAGATACCATCCTGGAATACTCTCCTATCCCATTTCGTTATCCTGGTGGCCTGCTCGATATTCGCGGCCGTCTGACCAACGGCCTCCTTGTCTATTCCATCAACGAGTATCTCCTGACCGCGGACCTTGACTGTAACGCCCGGGAGTATTTTGGCCCTCCTCGGGGCCTTCTCACCAAGGAAGTTCTCTATGATGACCTCGTCACCCTGAACTTTGACGGTAACTGGGAAGTGGCTGTAAACGACTTTGAGCCTGTAGGTGAATCCCTCTGTAACACCTTTAATCATGTTGGCTATGTGGGCCTTAAAGGTCCTCGCTATGGCGATGTCCTTCTTCCTCGGGAACTCCTTGTAGATAACTACCTTGCCGTCCTCAGTGAATATCTTAACTCCTGGATACTTGAGCTCCCTCTCAAGTTCCCCCTTTGGTCCCCTGACCTTGACGACGTTATTTTCAACGATGACTTCAACGCCTTCGGGAATCTCAACCTCTTCCCTTATCCACGCGTCTATCGGCATCGCTCTCACCTCAGTAGACGTAGGCTATCAGCCTTCCGCCGATGCCCTTCTCACGGGCCTCCTTGTGGGTCATAACACCCTGAGAGGTGGACACTATGAGGATTCCGAACTCGAAGGCAGGGAGGAACCTCTTCTCCCAGTACTCGTAGTCCCTGGCCTTAACGGGGAACCTCGGTTTAATGGCTCCGGCCTTGTTTATCTTGCCTATGAGCTGAACGCGGTAGATGCCGGCCCTTCCATCATCTATGAACTCGAACTCGCCGATGTAGCCGTTCTCCTGCATAACCCTGAGGACCTCACCGATGAGCTTCGAGGCGGGCTTTATGTAGACTTCTTTCTTTCCAACCCTCTCGCTGTTGGTCATGTGGGAAAGAGCGTTTGCAAGCGGATCAAGCAGAGTCATCGTTTCTCACCTCACTCATACTTCTTGAAGCCGAGCTTCGGAGCTACCTCGCGGAAGCAGTGCCTGCAGAGCAGTAAACCGTGTATTCTGATTATCGGCCCGTACTGGCCGCAGCGCATGCACCTTCTCGCACCCTTACCAAACTTCCTCGGCTTCCTCTTGTTGTAATCAGCCTTCGCCATCTCACAATCCCTCCACGTTGACCTTGAACTCCTCAATAGCGAAGACTATACCCTCCTCCTTCGTCAGCTTGTGCCTGTTCGGTATCTTCCTCCTCTGCCTCTTCCTCTTCGCAACGCGGAAACCCGGTCTCTCCAGGGTGACACAGACGTCCATACCGAAAATGCCTATCTCCGGGTCGTACTCGACGCCGGGTATGTTAATGTGCTCCTGGATTCCAAAGCAGAAGTTGCCGTGCTCGTCGAAATTACCGACACTGAGCTTCCTGTCAACAGCCTCCAAAAGCCTGTCGAGCATCTCGTAGGCCTTCTTCCCGCGAAGGGTGACCTTAACAGCTATCGGCTCACCGCGTCTGATTCCGAAGTCCTTGTTGGTCTGCTTCGCGCGCCTCCTTATTGGCTTCTGACCAACCAATTGCTCAAGCATCTTCTCGGCCTTGGTTAAGCGCTCACCGCTCTCGCCGACGCCGATGTTTATGGTGAGCTTCGCAATCCTGGGCTTCCTCATCGGGTGAGCTTCCCAGTCAGCTAGGATAGCCTCTCTGTTAATCTGCATCCTCTCTCACCTCACGGAAGGGAAATCTCAGGTTTGTCCTTACCAACGACAAAGGCGTACTCCTTCAGCGTGTCAAAGAGCTCGCCGTTCTCGTCCTCTATCGTAACGACGTCGGGCCAGCCCATCGGGAAGTGCCTGACCTCGACTATCTTACCCTTCCTGGCGACGTTCTTACCCTGGGTGACGAAGACGTAGGCACCGACCTCGAAGGGCAGTATCTTGACTATCTGCCTCTCCGGGACCTTCATGATGACGGTGTAGGAAGTCTTGTAGGCGTCTTTCTCGGCAAGGCTGACGAGGTGGTTGCTTCCATCGTGGAGGTTGAGCTGAACCTTCGCGCCCTTGACCATGCGCTTGTTGTCAACCCTGAAGGGCTTGAGCTTGGCCTCTTCCTCGCTTATCGGGTGGAGGATAAGCTTGCCAATCCTGTTGGGCAGAACCCTGTAGTGCTCACCGGTTTCGGGGATTGAAACGATGTCCATTATTCCAACCGGGAACTTGTAGTCCTTTCTAACCCTGCCATCAACGAGTATCTTGCCCTCGTTGAGTATCTTTCTGGCCTCCCTGGCAGTTTTCGCATAGCCGAGGTAGTCCCTGACTATGTAAATCAGCGGTATTGAGGTCTTCATGCTGTGCGGACCCGGGCTCGGGCGAACTGCCCACTTGTAGGCCTTCCTGTGAATGTACCACGCGGTTGGAGCGGCAAGCCTCTTAAGGTGCCTCTTCGGACCCTTTCTCGCCATCACTCAGCCCTCCTCTTAATTATCTTCTCTCTCCTCTCATCGTCGAGGTTAAGCTCGACAATCATAACGTTCGAGGGGTGGAGCGGGTAGAACACCTCGGTTCCATCGGTTCTCTTCTGTGTAACTCCCTCAACGTGAATCCTGTACCTCTTGAGATCAACCTCGACGACCTTTCCTTCCTTACCTTTGAAGTCCCCGCGCATAACGCGAACCTTGTCCCCAACCCTTATTGGCATGTTCCTGACACCGTACTTCTCGCGAAGCTCCTCGTTCAGGGTGGCGCTCATTATTTTGCCCCTGAGATGAAGGGGGGCGTTGTATAGGAACTTCCTCTGCTTCCTCGGCTGCTTCATATCGAGCTTCATAACTCTCACCTCACAGCACTATGCTCGCTATGCTACCGAGCCTGACCCACCTCTCGGCGGCTTCCCTGGCTATGGCACCTCTAATCTCGGTTCCCCTCGGGACGCCTTCGGGGGTGACTATCGCTGCCGCGTTGTCCTCGAACTTGACACGCATGCCGTCGAGGCGCCTGTATTCTTTCCTCTGCCTGACAACGACAGCCCTGACGACCTGGTGCCTTATGTCCGGTCTTCCCTTCTTAACTGTAGCAACGACCATGTCACCAACTCCAGCGCTGGCGAGTCTCCTCCTGGTTCCTTTGTAACCGACAACGCCGATTATCTGAATAACCTTGGCACCGCTGTTGTCCGCGACCTTGAGATAGGCCCCTATCGGGAGAGCACGGGTTGGCCTGACGGGGCTGATTCCTCGCGTAGCACCGGCACCTTTCTTGGCCATTGCCTCACACCCCCTCCTTCCTCTCGGCCCTCTCGAGGACGGCCACGACAACCCAGCTCTTAGTCTTGCTTATGGGCCTGGTCTCGGCTATCAAAACGCGGTCACCGGTCTTGGCGTTGATGCACTCCGGGTTATGGGCGTGAACCTTGCTCCTCCTGAGCTCGTAACGCTCGTATTTCTTAAGGTAGTGGTAATACTGCCTCTCGACGACGACTGTCTTCTTACCCTTGTCGCTGACGACTATACCCTCAACATATCTCCCGTGTATCTTAAGGTTCCCGTGCCAGGGGCACTTGGGGTCATCACACACCTCAGCGGGAGGCTGAACCCTCAATCCAATCTCTCTCATTTCCGCCACCTCTTCTTGAGTCTCATCTCGGGTCTTCCAATCAGTTCCTTACCATTGATTCGGATTTTCTCATCGCCGAGGTCAAATTCAATCTCAACCACGTCCTTTGGAATGACCCAAACCCTCTCCCCACCTATGGTGAGGGTGTTCCTCGTCTCGTCAAGGACGTAGCCCTCGATGCCGACCAGCTCTGGATGAGATGCCCTTATAATCTTTGCTTTGAGGCCTATGAGCTCGTGCCAGATTATGTTTTTCCGCGTCACTCGACCTCTATGAGCTCCTCTGAAAATCCAAGGTCTGCGAGTAACTTCTTGATACGGTCCCTGTGGTCGCCCTGGAGTTCTATCCTTCCCTTCTTTACGGTCCCGCCACATGCCAGCTTCGCCTTCAGCTTCTTTGCTATGTCCTCAAGGTCAAACTCCTTCTCGTCGATGCCCTCGATTATGGTTTTAAGCTTTCCGTAGCGGGCCCTCTCAAGATAGACCCTAATCCTCTGCTGTTCCTTTAGCACTTCTTTAAAGAGCATCTCATCCAGAGGGTTAACAATCCTCGGCACCTAACCTCACCTTTTCTCCCTAAGCTTCTCCTTCTTTATGGTAAGCAGGCGCGCGATGTCGCGCCTGAGGTTCCTTATGACCATGGGATTCTCAAGGGAAGCACCCATGGTGAGCACGCCACGCTCCTTAGCAAGCTCGAGGCGGAGCTCCCTTATCTTCTTGTCTATCTCCTCGATGCTCATCTCCCTAATCTCACTGGGCTTCATTGGCGCTCACCTCTTCCTCGACTATATCTTTAACTTCAATCTCGTCCGGAAGCCTTGCGTCAGGTGGCATTATAGCAACCTTAACGCCTATGACACCGAGCTTGAGGAGTGCCTGGGCGTAGCCCTTGCTGACGAGAGTTTCTGCAGGGTTCCCAACCTTGGCAAGGTAGCCCTGATAAAAGCGGACGCTCTTGGCCCTCTCTCCGGTGAGCTT
>Ga0256833_1002511_pt1 | contig 12862 bp, 11 predicted proteins | sample 356284metaG_FD_190535 | JGI IMG/M metagenome (GOLD analysis project Ga0256833, IMG submission 190535) | Hydrothermal vent microbial communities from Mid Atlantic Ridge, Atlantic Ocean - 356-284 | ecosystem: Environmental > Aquatic > Marine > Hydrothermal vents | place: Atlantic Ocean: Mid...
AGGAAACCACCATGCGCCGAACTCTCCGGTTACACATTCAGGGGATGACCTGCGACGACTGTGCGCGACACGTCACGCAGGCGCTGCAATCCGTGCCTGGGGTCGAGAAAGTGCACATCCCCGGCTGGCGGGCGGCGCAAGCAGAGATTGTGCTTGCCCAAGCCGTGCCCCTCCAACGCCTGATCGCGGCGGTGCGGGCAGCAGGCTATGACGCATCGGCTTCCGACGCGCCGACGCCGCGCCCCGGCACGCCGCCACGCTTTTCGGCCACCGCGGGCGGGGAAAGCGACCTCGTGGTGGTGGGCGGCGGTTCAGGCGGCTTTGCAGCCGCCATTCGCGCCACCGAAATGGGCGCCCGTGTGCTCATCATCAACCAAGGCACCCTCGGCGGCACCTGCGTCAACATCGGCTGCGTCCCCAGCAAAGCCCTCTTACGGAGCGCCGCCGCCTGGCATCATAGCGGCCATCATCCCTTTGCCGGCGTGCATACCCGCGCCGAGCGCCTGGACTGGGACGCCGTGCGCGCCCAAAAGGACGCCCTCGTGGCTTCCCTCCGCCAGGAAAAGTACACCGACGTCCTCGCGGCCTATCCCCAAATCAGCCTTCTACGCGGGCAGGCGCGCTTCACCGAAGATGGCGGCCTTGAAGTCAACGGCCAACGCATCCAGGCCGAACGCGTCGTCATCGCCAGCGGAGCGCGCCCCCGCATCATGCCCTGGCCCGGCGTAGAAGCAGCCGCCCCCCTCACCAGCACCAGCCTGATGGCGCTGGAAGCCCTTCCCGAATCGCTCATCGTGCTCGGCGGGCGGGCCGTGGCGCTGGAACTCGGCCAGATGATGGCGCGCTTTGGCGTGCGCGTCACGCTGCTCCAGCGCAGCGAGCGCATCCTGCCCACTCACGAGCCAGAAGTCAGCACCGCCCTCACCGAGGCTCTGCGGGAAGAGGGCCTTGAAATCATCACCGGCGTTCAGGTGTTGCAGTTAGGCCGGGAAGGCAACGCACGCACCGTGCTGGCCAGGGTCAACGGTCAGCCGCGCACCTTCCGGGCGGCACATATCCTGATGGCGTTGGGGCGCCAGCCCAACACCGACGCCTTAGGGCTGGCCAATGTCGGCGTTGCCATGACCGCGCAGGGCAACATCATCGTCGACAAACACATGGCCACCAGCAACCCCCACATCTACGCCGCCGGCGACTGCACCACCCTGCCCCAATTCGTGTACGTTGCTGCGGCGGGCGGCAGCATTGCGGCCGAAAACGCCTTGAACGGCAACCGCCGCTTCCTGGATTTGCAGGCGCTGCCCCAGGTGGTTTTCACCGAGCCGCAGGCCGCCCGCGTGGGGCTGACCGAGGCGGAAGCCCTTGCCGCCGGCCACGCCGTCAAAACCAGCGTGCTGCCGCTGGAAGCCGTCCCTCGCGCGCGGGCGGCGCGCGACACCCGCGGCCTGATCAAACTGGTCGCCCATGCGGAAAGCGGCCAGATTCTCGGCGCTCACCTGCTGGCAGCCGAAGGCGGCGAAGTCATCCAGACCGCCACCCTGGCAGTAAAACTCGGCCTGCGCGTCCAGGACCTGCAAAACACCTTTTTCCCCTACCTCACCCAGGTGGAAGGGCTCAAACTGGCCGCGCTGGCTTTCGACAAAGATATCGCGCGCCTGAGTTGCTGCGCAGGCTGACGCGCCGCTTCATCCCCCATTCATCTGAGCATATAAAAACCTGCATAGCCCCTGTCGGGTAAAAGGGCTACAATGAAAGTGCCTCGCCCTTTCTCCTGCCTTGCTCAGGGGTGCAACCATGCCCGAAAAGCCCAATCCCTCTCATTTCGAGCACAGTTGGGCCACACGCTGGCTGGTGCCCGCGGTGCTCGGCCTCCTGTTGGCTGCATTGATTGCCGTGATCGTGCTCAGTCTCATCTAACTCAGGAGCCGCCATGAACATCCTCTCCCTGCTTTCCACTCTGGTGACGCTGGCTTTTGCTGCCTCGGTGTTGAATCGCTACCGTCTGAAAGGCGGTAACCATCTGCTCTGGTGGGGTATGGGGCTGGGATGGTACGGCCTGGGCACCCTCTCAGAAGTCATCTTAGGGGCTGCCTTCAGTCCGTGGGTGCTGAAACTGTGGTACCTCAGCGGCGCCATGCTCACCGCCGCCTGGCTGGGCCAGGGAACGGTCTTCCTGCTGGTGCGGCGCAAAGGGTGGGCGAAAGGCAGCGCGTGGGTGCTGCTGGCCGTTTCGGCACTGGCCGCCGTGCTGGTGTTCTCGGCTTCTATTTTGCCTGCCGCTGCTCATTACCAGCCCAAGTTGCCGGTATCTTCCCAATACCGCGCCATGATGAGCCGCCCTGCTTTGATGATCGTGCTGACCATCCTGCTCAACATCTACGGCACGCTGACGCTGGTGGGCGGCGCGCTTTATTCCGCTTACCTGTTTTGGCGCAAGCAAGTGCTGGCCACGCGCATGTGGGGGAACATCCTGATTGCAGCCGGCGCGATGAGTCCGGCCATCGGCGGCTCGCTGCTGCGCGCCGGGCTGGGTGACTGGCTGTACGTGAGTGAATTCCTGGGCGCGGTGGTGATGTATATCGGCTTCTGGTTGGCCGTCAAAGACCGACCGGTCAAAAAAGCCTGAGAGGCAGCCTTCCCTGCCGCCCCTCGCACGAATACCGCCCCCACAAGCAGGGGGCGGTATGTTTTTCTCCAACACGGCCAGGCACGCCGGGGCTACAACAGCGGCCGATAGCGCCGCAAGCGCAGACTGTTACTCACCACAAAAACGCTGGAAAAGCCCATTGCCCCGGCTGCCAGGATGGGATGCAACAGGCCAGCCGCGGCTGCCGGAATGAGCACAATGTTGTAAAAGAACGCCCAGAACAGGTTTTCCTTGATGGTGCGCACAGTGCGGCGGGAAAGATGAATGGCTCGCGGCACACCGCGCAGGTCGCCGCTGATGAGGGTAATCGGGGCGGTCGCCATAGCCACATCGGTGCCCGTGCCAATCGCCAGGCCCACATCGGCCTGGGCCAGCGCCGGGGCGTCGTTGATCCCGTCGCCTACCATCGCCACCACTTCGCCCTCGGCCTGCAAGCGCTTGACCTCGTCGGCTTTGCCATCGGGCAACACCTCGGCCAACACGCGGTCGATGCCAATTTGCCGGGCAATGGCTTTAGCCGTACGCTGATTATCACCCGTCATCATCGCGACCTTCAGCCCGAGGCGGTGCAAAGCCTGCACGGCTTCGGCAGAGTGCTCTTTGACGGTGTCGGCCACGGCGATCACGCCGCGAGCAACGCCGTCCACCGCAACGAACATCGCGGTTTTGGCCTCTTCTTCCAGCCGCTGCGCTGCCCTGGTCAGCCCATCCAGAGGAATGCCGTGGGCTTCCATCATGCGGCGATTGCCCACCAGCACCGCCCGGCCATCGACTTCCGCGGCCACGCCACGCCCCACTTCAGCCCGAAAACCGGCCACATCACCCAACGCAAGCCCCCGGTTCCCGGCTTCCGCCCAGATGGCTTCCCCCAGGGGGTGCTCACTGCCCTGCTCCACCGATGCCGCCAGGCGCAGCAGTTCGTCTTCCTCAATGCCTTCCGTCACAATGTCGGTGACCGCAGGCTGGCCGCGGGTGACGGTGCCGGTTTTGTCCAACACCACCATGGTCAGATGGCCAGCGCGTTCCAGGGCTTCGCTCGATTTGAAAAGAATGCCATGCTCAGCGCCTTTGCCCGTCCCCACCATCACGGCGGTGGGCGTCGCCAACCCCATGGCGCACGGGCAGGCAATCACTAATACAGCCACCATGTTGACCAGCGCGCGGGTAAAGGCATTGGTGGCCGCCCCAGCAGGCAAGGGAATGAAAAAGTACCACACCACAAAGGTCAGCACGGCCAGCCCAATGACCGTGGGCACGAAGACTGCCGAAACCTTATCGGCCAGTTGCTGGATGGGCGCCTTCGAGCCCTGGGCTTCTTCAACCAGGCGGACGATCTGCGCCAGGGCGGTATCGCTGCCCACTTTGGTGGCTTCGATCTTGAGCCGCCCCAATTTGTTCAACGTGGCACCCACCACGGGGTCGCCCGCGGCTTTCTCGACCGGCAGCGATTCGCCGGTAATCATCGACTCATCCACCGCCGAACGGCCTTCGATAACCACGCCATCAACGGGAATTTTTTCGCCGGGGCGCACGATGACCACATCACCGACTCGCACATCTTCCACCGGCACATCCACTTCGCGGCCTTCGCGCACCACGCGGGCAGTCTTCGCCTGCAGGCTCATCAGTTTCTTGATGGCCTCGGAAGTGCGCCCCTTGGCTTTGGCTTCCAGATATTTGCCAATGCGAATGAGCGTGATGATGGTCGCCGAAGTCTCAAAATAGAGATGCCCGGGCAGCCAACCCAACAACACGGCCACAGAGTAGAAATAGGCCACCGAGGAACCCAAAGCCACCAGCACATCCATGTTCGGGGCACCATTGCGCAGGGCTTTGTAGCCGCCATCGTAATATTGCCAGCCCACATAGAACTGCACCGGCGTGGCAAGGGCAAAGAACACCCATCCCCACCAGGGAGCCTGCGCCACCGCAGCAGGCAGCAGGCCAAAGTCGCGTCCCATGGAAAGCAAGAAGAGCGGCAGGGTGAGGAAAACCCCCGTCCACAGCAAGCGGCGCTGGCGGGCAATTTCTTCGCGGCGGATGCGGGCTTCGACATCCTCATCGTCGCCCTCCGCGGTGGCAACGCGAAAGCCAGCATCGGCAACGGTTTGGCGAAGTTCGGCCTGGCTGACGACCGTCGGAATGTAACGGATGCGCACCCGCTCGCTCGCCAGGTTGGCCGTGGCTTCCAGCACACCGTCCAGGCCACGCAGGGCCTTTTCCAGGCGGCGGGCATCGTTATCGTCGCCCAGCCCCTGCACCAGCCAGGAAGCCTCGCCGGTGGCGACATCGTAACCGGCGCGCCGAATGCGATTGACCAGATCGTCCAGCCCTGCGGCTGCGGGGTCGAAAGCCACTGTCGCCCGCTCGGAAGCCAGATTGACCACCGCTTCGGCCACGCCGGGCACTTTCTTCAAATTGCGCTCGACGGTAGCCACACAGTTCGCGCAGGTCATGCCCGTGATAGGCAAAACCACTTGAGTTTCTGACATACTTTTCTCCTAAAAGGCCGGAGGCCGCCCTGGCGGGCGGCCTCGGCTCGTCGTCTGGGGCTCATTCCGCCACGGGATAATTGATTTCCGCCAGCAGCGCCTTGAGGCGCGCCTCGTCGGCAGGGGCGTCAAAGGTAATGGTGACGCGCTTTGCAGCCACGTCGCCTTCCACGGCAGTCACACCCTCCAGTTCGGTCAATTCCGACTTGATGGTGTGCACGCAGTGGTGGCAGGTAATGTTGGGAATGTGATAAGTGACTTGCATGAGAAACACTCCTTAGAGTTTCTGGAACGCCTCGAAAATGTCGAGGATCTCGTTCAGGACGCGCTCACGCTCCTCGACATCGTCGCTGCGAATGGCTGAAATGACACAGGTGTGCAGATGCTCGTCCAAAATGAGCGCGCTGATTTTGTTCAACGCGGCCTGCACAGCCTGAATTTGCCGCAAGACGTCAATACAATAGGCATCTTCTTCCAACATGCGCTCGATGCCGCGAATGTGGCCTTCTACTGTCTTCAGCCGCCGATGGGCTGCTTCGTGCTTCATGTCGCACCTCCGCTACCCCCCCCAGGGGGGTGGGGTACAATCAGTATAACGCCTTTCCACCCAGGAGTCAAGCCCAGCCTCATCTTGCGTCATTGCGAGCCGCGGCGCAGCGAAGCAATCTCCGCCGTGGGGGAGCGAGATGGCTCGGGCTGCTTGCTTGCCAGCGAGGGGAGGGCTTCGCCCCCCTTCGCCAGACTCAGGGGGCTGAAGCCATGAGAGTATTCCTGTCTGAACTCACGTCCGAACCTCAGCAGCCGTAGTACAATCTAACAGAACTGACGCGGTTGGTCAGGGCCTGTATGGCGTTCTCTGTTCAACAAGCAGTCAAGCACCTTGCCCCCAGATGCCCTCGCGGCTGCAGGTCACGCTTTGGGGGTTTCCGAGGCTTTCCATGCAAATCTTGATTTTCGCGCTCATCGTGCTGACCACCATGGTGCTGCTGCTCACCGATGTGTTGCGTCCGGAAATTATTGGCCTGGGCGTGCTGTTTACCCTGGGGGCAACAGGCCTTGTCTCGTGGAAAGAAGCCTTTGCCGGCTTCAGCAGCAATGCCGTGATGGCCATGTTCGGCCTGTTCATCATTGGGGGCGCGCTGCAACGCAGCGGCGCCGCCGGCTGGCTCGGCGACCAACTGGTAGGCGTCGCCCGAGGGAACGAATCGGCGCTCATTGCCATTCTCATGGGCACCGCTGCAGCACTCTCGGCCATCATGGTCAACATCGGCACGGCAGCGGTGCTCTTGCCCGCGGTAATGAGCGCCAGCCGTAAAACCAAAATTCCCCCCAGCCGCCTGATCTTTCCCCTGGGTGCGGGCACCATCATCGGCGGGATGCTGACCCTCATTGGCGCGACACCCACCATCATCATGAACGAATTTTTGGGGGCGGCATCGCTGCCAGGGTTCAAGATCTTCGAGCAGGCGCCGCTCATCCTCCCCGCCGTCGCGCTGGCAATCATCCTCATGGTGGCTCTCAAAAACGTCCTCTTGCCTCACCGCCCGCCGGCATACGAAAACCTGCTGCAAAAGAGCGACGCCCTCATCCGCGCTTACCTGCTGGACAAAGTGCTCCACGAGGCCATCGTGCGGCCCAATGCGTCGCTGGCAGGGCTCAGCCTGCGGGAATGCGGCTTGCGCGCCCGCCACGGCGTGTATGTCATCGGCATTCGCCGCCAGGGGAAGTTTTTGCCGCCCCCCACCGCCGACACGGTTTTGCTCGCCGGCGACCGCCTCCTGGTACGCGGCGACGACCAGGCCATCCGCGCCGCAGCCGTGGCCTGCGGCCTGGACGTCTTGCCCGAGGTCGAAGCCTTCCCTCCCAACCTGCTCCGCGAGGGCTTCCAGATGGCCGAGGTGACCTTAGCGCCGCGCGCGTGGTTGCAGGGCAAAACCGTGGCCGAGGCCGATTTTTTCAACCGCTACGGCTTGCGCATCCTGGCCATCGGCCACAGAGGGCACCCGCTGCACCACCACCTGGCTGAGCACAAACTGGAATTCGGCGACACGTTGCTGGTGCACGGGCGTGCCGACCGCCTGGCCGCGCTGGAAGAAGACGACAACTTCATCGTGCTGGAAAAGACAACGCCCGAAGAAGCCGGCAGCACGCTTTCCCCCAAAAAAGCGGCCATCACCATGAGCGTCACGGTGCTGGCGCTGGGCGCGGTGGGTTTCCATCGGTTGCCACTGGGCGCGGCCGCAGTAGGCGGCGCCACATTACTCCTTCTGCTCGGCGTGCTGACCATGGAAGAAGCCTACCGCGCCATTTCGTGGAAGGTGCTCATCTTCATCAGCGGGATGTTGCCCTTAGGGGCGGCGATGACGCACAGCGGCACCTCGGCAGCCATCGGCCACATGCTGGGCAGTCTGCTGGGGGGACACAGCATCTTCTGGCTCTATCTGCTCATCGCGGTGGTCGCCACCGTGGTGGCTCATCTGACGTCCAATGTGACGGCGGCTGTCGTCACCATTCCCCTCGCACTCCAGACCGCCCTGCACCTGGGCGCCGACCCCCGCGCCGCGGCCGTGGTCGCCGCCCTGGGCGCCTCGAACGTCTTCAGCTCTCCTACCTATCAGGTCAACGTCTTCCTCATGGGGCCCGGCGAATACAAACCACTGGACTTCGTGAAGAAAGGGGCCTTGTTCACCGCCCTGGTCATTCTGACCGTCGCCACAGGGGCCTATTTGGGGCTGTAATGCAAGCACGGCACCAGCACGACGCCTGCCCTTGCTTTCCCTCACCAGGCCCAAGGCGCGGCAGCGCAACACAGCCGCGCCCTGGCCCGGTTGCTCACTCGCCATTCACGCCATCTTCTGCTGCCATCGCCGCGCCATCAGCACCCGACGGGCAATGCTGGGATGGTCATAAAAGAAGAACTCGACTGCACGCGGCGGCAATGGCAGGCTTTTGTTCTGCTGCGCCAGCAGTGTCATTACTTTCTCGAAAGCCGTCGGGGCACCGGTCATCTGCAACGCATACGCATCGGCTGCCCGCTCCACCCGGCGGCTGTAAACATTGAGCAGCACTTGCAGCCCCGCCGACAACACCGCCACCACCAGCGCCAGCAGGGGGAAAGTCGCCACATCCGCGGGGCCGCCGAGGCCATCCCACGTCCCCAGGGTTTGCAACACCCCATAGCCCACGGCCAGCATCACCACAAAAGCCCCGCCCAACAACACCATCAACTTGAGCAGGTCGTGATGCACCTTGTGCCCCAATTCGTGGGCAATCACCACCTCTACCTGCACGGGGTCCGCGGCTTCCAGCAGGGTATCGGAAATGACCACCTCGTTGCCCGCGCCCTTGGGCACCACGGCGGCGTTCCCGCGGCTGCTCTTCTCGCCCGATTTGAGCACCGCCAGCCTGCCAAAACGCACCCCAGCCCGGGCAAAGAGGTCGCGCAGCCGCGCTTCCAGTTCGGGGTCGTCCAGCGGCTCGGTCTTGTAACGCATCCGCAGGAAAACCGGTGAAAGCAGGTAAAACACCACCATGAAGACCACCACCACCGCGATCAAGCCCGGCAGCCAGCGGTCAGGCCAGCGGCGGAAGATGAGATACAACCCCAAAAAGAGCGCACTCTGCAACGGGATGTTCAGCGCGGTCTCCTTGACCTCGTCCCACAGCCAGCCGCCCAAAGACTGGCGATTGGTGCCCAGGCGCTCTTCCAGCCGGAAACCGAAAAACCACGCCACGGGCAGTTCCACCACTGCCACCACCAGCATGAACACGATGAGCGCCAGCCAGGTTGCCCACCAATGCGCGTTGGCATCCAAAGCATTGCGCAAGGCCACAGCCCACCCCGTGGGCAGCCACAACACAGCCATCCCCACAGAGACGAGCAGACTCACGACGAGCCGCATCAAGCGCATACGTAGCTGGTAGCGCGCTTTGGCCAGATCTTCCTCGCCCAGCGCGGCTTCCAGTTCGCGGGCCACGGCTTCCAGTTCCGGATCATACGCCGACATGATTTCCTCCTTCGGGGAAAATGAACGGATTGATTCGCACTACTGCAAGCATACTGCAGTTCCGGCGTTTCGTCATCCGCCGGGAGGATGAACCCTCCAGGAGGATGAAACCCTCCTCCAGGACAGTGCCCAACCCGCCTGAAGACCGATGCGTTCCACCCAAAAAGATGCGACAATGGGCACACAGCAAACGTCCGCTGCCCCCACGAAAGGAGATGACCGCGATGGGAAAACCGGTGCTGCGACTGCGCCACCTGAGCAAACATTTCAAAGGCGTCCGCGCCGTCGAAAACCTGACGCTGGAAGTGTACGCCGGCGAATGTTTCGGCTTCCTGGGCCCCAATGGTGCAGGAAAGACCACCACCATCGGCATGATATTGGGACTGCTGCGTCCCACGAGCGGGCACGTGGAAGTGTTTGGACGCCCCGTCACCCCAACACACACAGCATCCCTGCAAGAAGTGGGCGCGCTGGTCGGCACGCCCGGATTTTACCCCTACCTTTCGGGGCGAGTCAACCTGCGCCTGCTGGCGTCCCTTTATCCCTCGGTGAACGAAGCGCGCGTCGAAGCCATGTTAGCCCGTGTAGGGCTGGAAGCCGCCGCCCACCGAAAGGTCAAAACCTACTCCACTGGCATGAAGCAGCGACTGGGGTTGGCCGCCGCACTGCTGCACCGCCCCCGCCTGTTGGTCCTGGATGAACCTACCAGCGGCCTTGACCCCGTGGGCATGGCCGAAATGCGACAATTACTGCGCGACCTTACCCAAGACGGCGTGACCGTTTTCCTCAGCAGCCATTTGCTGCACGAAGTGGAACAGGTTTGCGATCGCGTGGCTGTGCTGCATCGCGGCCAATTGCTGGCCCACGGCACGGTGGTTGACCTGCTCCGCGGTCATCAAGATCTGGAAGCCTTTTTCATGGAAGCCGTCACCCCCACCCCCTGAGCAGGAGGAAACCATGACCACACCGTCCACCTTCATCCATCTCACCTGTGCCGAAAGCCGTAAACTCAGCGGCCGCGCCCTGTTGTGGGCCGAAGCAGGCATCTTCGCCCTGCTGGTGGGGGGGCTGCACCTGGCTCTCATCGCCACGCTGGCAGCGCCCCAACAGCAAGGGCTGCCGCCGGAGGCCCTTGCCGCCCTCAAAGCCTCGCTGCGCTGGCCCCAAGGTTTTCTCGGGGGGTTAGCCTTTGCCGGCGGCAACGGGCTGGGCGGGCTGTTGGCCGTTGTGCTTGCTGCGGCGCTCGGGGGGCAGGAATACACCTGGCGGACGGTACACCTCTGGCTCAGTCGTGGCGTCGGGCGCACCGCCTACCTGTTGAGCAAAGCGACGGTACTCAGCGTGGCGTTGCTCTTGCTGGCACTGACCGCCTTCCTCGCCGGTGCGGCGGCCACCGGCGCTTACACCCTGCATACCAGCGGCAGCCTGCCGTGGCACGCCTTGCCGTGGGGAAAGGCCGCGGTCGGCGTGCTGGCGGCAACCCTGAGCCTTGCGCCTTACGCCGCGCTGACCCTGCTCATCGCCATCCTTACCCGCTCCACCCTCGCCGCCGTAGGCCTCGGCGTCGGCTACAACCTGCTGGTAGAAAACATGGCAGCCAAGGTGCTGATGCTGGTTTTTCCCCACGCGGGGCGCATCCCCCGTTACCTGCCTGCCATGTTAGGGCAAAGCCTGCTGCAAAGCGCCGCACCGGGGAGCGAAGTCAGCGTTGGCGTTAGCGGCGCATCGGGGAGCATAGCTCTGCTTTCCCCCACCACCGCGGCGCTGCTGCTGGCTGCCTATACCCTCGCCGCCCTCGCGCCGACGTGGTGGGCCTTCCGCCACCAGGATATCAGCGCCTGACCCGCGCCCCTATAGGGTACAATACCTGAGTTTCAGATAAGCGCGTTTCGTGCTTCAACTTCGCTCCCGTTGGTTGCTCTGCTCAGCACGAAACGCTGTCAGAGGCATTATCCGAAACTGAAGTGACAATGAAAGCCCAAGACGCCTTCCCCCTACACCATCCTTCCCCTGCTCATGCGACTGCGCTGGAAACTCACCCTTTCTTATACCCTGGTTACGGCCGGTGCCATCCTGCTAATCGAAATCGGGCTTCTGGCCGTGGCCGCCTTCCTGCTGACCCGTGCCGACGCCCTGCCACGCATTCTGGTGCCCATTCTGAGCGATGCCACCGCGGAATTAGCCCCTGACCTGGAAGCCACACCTCCCAACCGCGCGGCATTGGAAACTTGGCTGGAAATTCTGGTCAAAGAAGGCCGCCTGGCGCGCCCAGGCCAGGACGGCCTCAAACTCAACCTGAACCCGGCCAGCCTGCAATGGGCTGTGGTTACCGACGGGCAAGGGAGCATTGCCGCCGCCTATCCCCACCCCCCTTGCGGGCAGGGAAAGGCATTGGACGCCTGCCTGCCCCCGGAAGCCCTGATGCTGACAAGGCGCGCCCTGGCGGGGGAGCGCAACAGCGGGCAACTCAGTTTCGCCGACGAGCAGGGCCTCTATGCCGCGGCCCCCATCACCAACGTCGGTGGGCACGTCATCGGCGCACTCTTACTGCGCATTACCTGGCCGGCCTCACTACGGCAATGGCCGCGTGAGGTAGTAGGCACCTTGCTGCCCAGTGCAGCGCTCGTCACCCTGTTTGCCGCGCTCATCGGCACGCTGTTCGGCTTCCTTACCGCCCGCGGCCTGACTCGCCGCCTAACCGATCTCACCGACGCAGCCGACGCCTGGAGCCGCGGCGACTTTTCCGCCCAGGTGCGCGATTCTTCCCCCGACGAACTCGGCGCGCTGGCACGGCGGCTTAACCGGATGGCCGAGCAACTGGAAAACCTCGTCCACAGTCGGCAGGCGCTGGCCGCGCTGGAAGAACGCAACCGCCTGGCGCGCGACCTGCACGACGCGGTCAAGCAACAGGTCTTCGCCGCGGGCATGCAACTGGCCGCTGCCCGCCGCCTGCTCCCCCAGCAACCTCAGGCTGCCCAAGAGGCGGTGGCACAAGCCGACGCGCTTATCCGACAGGCGCAGCAGGAACTGACCGCGCTGATTCAAGAACTCCGCCCCGCCGCCCTGCAAAACAAGGGACTGGTCGCCACCCTGCGAGAGCACCTCGAAGCCTGGGCAAGCCAAACAGGCATCGCCACCGACTTTCGGGTGCAGCACGAACAACGGCTGCCGCTGGAAATCGCGCAGGCTCTGCTGCGGGTGGCCCAGGAAGCCCTCGCCAACACGGCCAGACACAGCCGAGCGCGACACGTGCAGGTGCGCCTCACATGGAGCGACAATGCCGTGCGCCTGACGGTGGAAGACGACGGTCAGGGCTTTGACGCAGCCGCAGTGCAGGGGCAGGGCCTGGGACTGACCAGCATGTCCGAACGCATCCAGGCCTTTGACGGGCATCTGGAAGTCATCCCCCGCCCCGGCGAGGGCACTCGGGTTGAAGCCACGATTCCCCTGACGCTACCCTGACCTTGCTCTGGCACGCAAACGCACGGCGCCGCCGTACAACCGCCATTCTATGGCTACACGAAACACCCCCAACGGAGATACACATGACTGAACCCATCACCGTGATCATCGTGGACGACCACCGTGTAGTGCGGCAGGGCGTACGCGCCTTCCTGGAAACCCACCCCGACATCACCGTCGTTGCCGAAGCCGCCTCGGGGCAAGAAGCCGTGCACCTCGCCGCCCGCCATGCCCCCGATGTCATGCTGATGGAC
>Ga0256833_1002512_pt1 | contig 12861 bp, 27 predicted proteins | sample 356284metaG_FD_190535 | JGI IMG/M metagenome (GOLD analysis project Ga0256833, IMG submission 190535) | Hydrothermal vent microbial communities from Mid Atlantic Ridge, Atlantic Ocean - 356-284 | ecosystem: Environmental > Aquatic > Marine > Hydrothermal vents | place: Atlantic Ocean: Mid...
CGACAACGTTGACATGGAAGTCGAACTTATCTACCCCGTTGCATTGGAAGAAACCCAGAGATTTGCTATCCGTGAAGGCGGAAGAACAGTAGGTGCCGGAGTTATCACTGAGGTGATTGAATAAAATTTAAGGAGAGTTCAAGATATGGAGAAGGAAAGATTAAGAATAAAGCTTAAAGCTTTTGATCACGAGATTTTGGATATCTGGGCTGCCAAAATTGCCGAAATGGCCAAAAAGAACGGGGCAAATGTGGTTGGCCCTATACCACTGCCAACGAAGCGTACTGTTTTTAACGTGCTCCGTTCGCCACATGTGGATAAAGACTCTCAAGAGGAATTTGAAATTTGTGTCCATAAAAGACTTATTGAGATCAGGAATGCAACTCCTGAAATTACACAGAAACTTGCCAATATGGATATTCCTCAGGGAGTTGAAGTGGAAATTAAGATTTAATGGAGGATAATATGGCTAAGGGAATACTGGGAATAAAAGTGGGAATGACTTCCGTATATGTCGGAGACAAACTTGTTCCTGTAACTGTAATAAAGGCCGGCCCGTGCACGATCGTTGGTAAAAAAACACTCGATAAAGACGGCTATTCGGCTGTTCAGTTGGGTTTCGTGGAAGTAAAGCCGGAAAAATTGAATAAGCCGCAGGCCGGTACATTCAAAAAGAGGAACGTTCCTGCTTTTAAAATAGTAAGAGAAATCAGAGATATGGATGGCGAAATAGGAGACAAAGTTACTGTGGAACTTTTCAAAGACGATAAGTTTGTAAAAGTCTCTGGCTTTTCCAAAGGAAAGGGTTTTGCAGGCGTTGTTAAGAGATGGGGCTTCCACGGCTGGCCGAGGACTCACGGTTCCGAAGCGGAGAGAAGGCCTGGCTCTATCGGTGCCGGTACTTTCCCGGGAAAAGTTTTGAAGGGTAAGCATATGCCCGGACATCTTGGTGTGGATTGGACGACTGTTAGCAATCTCGAAGTTGTTAAAGTCGATCCGGAAAAGAATTTGCTCCTTGTTAAAGGCAATGTTCCTGGTGCTAAGAACGGCCTTTTGATTATAAGGGCTTAGGAGGTTGATTTATGAAGGGTACATTAATAGATATAGCAAACGATGCTACTGGTTCCATAGATCTTTCCGATAATTTTTTTGCAGTGCCTGAAAAAAAGCATCTCGTATATATGGCTGTGCGTAGGCATCTTGCCAATGCGAGAAGAGGCACTGCCGATACCCAGGAAAGAGAAGATGTTAGCTATAGCACTCGAAAAATGCGTCCTCAGAAAGGTTCCGGACGTTCAAGGCAGGGTGCGAGAACTGCTAACATCTGGAAGGGCGGAGCCGTTGTGTTCGGCCCCCATCCGAGGGATTTCAGCATAAAGATGAACAAAAAAGAGAAGAGAACTGCAATATTTTCCGCTCTTTCTTCACGCTTTAAGGACGGAGACGTAAAGATCTTGAAAGGCTTTAAGTCTTCAGGCAAAACGAAAGAAGTGGCAAATCTGTTAAAAAAGGTTGCGGAAATTTCTAAAAAAGATTTGGGTACCACATTGCTTGTTTATGCCGAAGAGAACGGCGATGTGGAACTTGCCGCAAGAAATATTCCTTTCTGCAAACCGCTTGAATATAAATTCCTCAATGCCTACGATCTCGTTACGTATGATTCCATACTGATCAGTGAGGAAGCAGTGAGAGGAATGGAAGGATGGTGGAAAAATGAGTAAGATCGAAGTACTTATAAGGCCTATCGTTACCGAAAAATCGACGATGCTCGCAGAGCAAGGGAAATACGTCTTCCTTGTCGATAAAAGAGCGAATGCTCAGGTGATAAAGGAAGCCGTTGAAGAATTTTTTTCCGTTAAGGTTAAAAAAGTTAACATAGGAAAAGTGTTCGGAAAGAAAAAGAGAATAAGATATACCTTCGAAAAGACGCCTACGTACAAAAAGGCGATTGTTACTCTTTATCCCGGATATAAAATTGACCTAATGCACCATGTATAGAGTGGAGGTAAAAAATGGCGATTAAAGTTTATAAACCGACTACCCCTGGAATTCGCGGAAGGTCCGTTGTAAAGCATTCCGAAGTGATTACAAAAAAGAAACCGGAAAAATCACTTGTCATCGGATTGAAGAAAAAAGGCGGTAGGAATAATACCGGTAAAATCACGGTAAGGCACAGAGGCGGCGGAAACAAACGCCTATACAGAATTATTGATTTTAAGAGGGATAAAATCGGCGTTCCCGCAAAAGTAAAAGCGATTGAATACGACCCGAACAGGTCTGCATATATTGCACTCCTTACGTATATGGACGGAGAGAAACGCTATATCTTGGCTCCTCTCGGGCTTAAAGTTGGCGACACTGTTGTCTCGGACGAAACAACAGAGGTAAAACCCGGTAATGCAATGCCGCTTAAAAACATACCTCTCGGAACGATGATTCATAATATAGAATTAACACCGGGAAAAGGCGGTACTCTCGTGAGAGCTGCCGGTGCGTCGGCTCAGTTGCTCGCAAAAGAGGGAAATTATGCACATATCAGAATGCCGTCCGGAGAAGTGAGGATGATACATCTGAATTGCCGTGCAACTATCGGCCAGATTGGTAATCTGGATCATGAAAACGTAAATCTTGGAAAGGCTGGAATTAAGAGGCACAAAGGTTTCAGGCCTACAGTGAGAGGTGCTGCAATGAACCCTGTTGATCACCCGCATGGCGGAGGCGAAGGAAAAGCACCTGTTGGCCACCCCGGTCCTATGACTCCGTGGGGCAAACCTGCTCTTGGCTATAAAACGAGAAAGAAAAACAAGCCTTCCGATAAGTATATAATCAGAAGGAGGAACCGGAAATGAGTAAAAAGAGGATGTATGTAGATCCTAAACTTCTTGACAAGATCAGAAAAATGAATGAAAAAGGCGAAAAGAGAGTAATAAAAGTATGGTGCAGGCGTTCTGCCATTACTGAAGAAATGGTGGGGCATACGATAGCCATACATAACGGGAAAACCCATATTCCCGTGTATATTACCAAGGATATGGTGGGGCATAGGCTTGGAGAATTTGCCCTTACAAGGACTTTTCACGGGCATAAGGTTCCCACTGCAAGAATTATTACGAAGACATAGGAGGATAATGGTCTATGGAAGCTTATGCTAAATCAAAACACTTAAGGTTATCTGCTACAAAGGCACGTCTTGTTGCGGAACTTATAAAAGGCAAAAACGTGGATGAAGCGCTTGCTATTTTGAAAGTTCTTCCTCAAAAAGCAGCACGTTTCTTTGAGAAAACTCTCACTTCAGCGGTTGCCAATGCGGAAAATAACTTCGATATGGATAGAGATGCCCTTTACGTTTATAAGGCTGTTGTGGATGCGGAAGGCCCGCTGAAAAGGCTTTATATTCGCGGTATGGGCAGGGCCGATATTCAAAGAAAGCCTGTTAGCCAGATAACAATCGTAGTAAAAGAGAAAGAGGAGGTATAGAGTGGGACAGAAAGTTCATCCTTACGGATTTAGGCTCGGCATTACGAAAGATTGGCTGAGCAAATGGTATGCAGATAAGAAAAACTATTCGCGTTTTGCGCTTGAAGATTTTGCGATAAGGAAAGAAATTGAGAAGTTAGGCCCCTCTGCTGCGGTTTCTCATGTTGAAATTGTCAGGAAAGGGAGTCCGACTGCCGGTGAAGTAAGGATAATTATCCATAGCGCCCGCCCCGGAATGATTATCGGTAGGAAGGGTTCCGAAATTTCAAAACTCCAGGAAAGGTTGAAGCGGGTACTATCAAATCCGGACACGAATCTTCGCGTGGAAGTGAAAGAGGTAAAAAGGCCGGAATTGGATGCTGAACTGATCGCTCAAAACGTAATAGGAAAGATCGAGCAGAAAATATCTTACAAACGTGCCGTTAAACAGGCGATAGGCAGAGCGATGCGTGCCGGGGCGAAAGGTATTAAGATTCAGGTATCCGGTAGGCTTGACGGTGCTGAAATTGCAAGAACGGAATGGTATAGGGACGGAAGAGTTCCTCTTCAAACGATTAATGCCGATATTGATTATTCCGAGAAACCGGCTTTGATTAAATTCGGAAGAATCGGAGTAAAAGTCTGGGTGTATAAAGGAGATGCAAAGAAGCGTACGTTCTTTACGCTTGAAAAATAGTGGAGGTGAATAACGATGTTAATGCCAGAAAGAGTTAAATATAGAAAGCAGCACAGGGGCAGAATGAAAGGAAGAGCCAAAGGCGGAACCACGGTTGCATTCGGCGAGTACGGAATACAGGTGCTTGAACCCGCATGGATTACGGCAAGGCAGATTGAAGCGTCAAGGCTCGTTCTCATTCAGTCCGTGAGAAAAACGGGTAAACTCTGGATCAGGGTTTTTCCGGATAAACCCGTTACAAAGAAACCTGCCGAAACAAGAATGGGAAGCGGAAAAGGCGATGTTGACCATTGGGTTGCGGTGGTAAAACCGGGCAGAGTAATTTTTGAAATCAGCGGTGTTTCGAAAGAATTGGCTCAGCACCTTGCAAAACAGGTCGGATTTAAACTTCCCGTAAAGGTGCGTCTTGTCGAGCGTGAGGAGGTTGTATAGTATGAAGGCCGAAAAAATAAGGGATTTAACGGATAAGGAAATAGAAGAGCAGCTTAAAAATTTAAGAAAGGAACTGTTTAACTTGAGATATCAACTTGCAACTCATCAGTTGAACAATGCTGCTCGAATGAAACTTGTAAGAAAGGACATCGCACGCCTTCTTACAATTAAAAGAGAAAGAGAGTTAAATAGAGAGGTGTAGGATGGCAAAAAAAGAACTCGTGGGAAAAGTTGTAAGTGCATATCAAAAAACGGTGGTTGTAAGGGTAAGCAGAAATATCCCTCACCCGCTTTATCTTAAAAGGATAAAAAGAAGCACGAAGTTTTATGCTCATGATGAAAAAATGGAAGCAAAAGTCGGAGATACCGTTCGTATCAGAGAAACACGTCCGTTGAGCAAACTGAAACGCTGGGTTGTTGTTGAGGTTCTGAATGGAGGTGAGGAGAATGCTTAGGCAATATTCAAGGCTTGTAGTTGCGGACAATACCGGTGCCAAAGAGATCTCCCTCATTACGGTATTGAGAGTGGGAAAACGTAATACTGCTACCGTTGGTGATAAAATTGTTGCTACGGTAAAAAAAGCGGCACCTAACAGTGCTATTCCGAAAGGCACTGTTGTAAAAGCTGTTATAGTGAGAACCAAATATCCAGTAAAACGTGAAGACGGTAGTCTGATTCGCTTTAGCGACAATGCGGCGGTAATTATCGATGACGAAGGAAATCCTAAAGGAACAAGGGTTTTCGGGCCGGTTTCAAGAGAGCTCAGAAGAAAAGGCTATCTTAAAATTGTTTCTCTTGCACCGGAAGTTTTATAGGAGGTTTGTATGAGAAAGTTAAAGATAAAGGCAAAGCCACTTGAACTGAAAAAAGGCGATACCGTAATCGTTATATCCGGAAAGGACAAAGGGCTTAAGGGTAAGATAATCAGAACTATCCCGGAAAAAGGCATGGTAGTTGTCGAAGGCGTTAACATGCAAACACATTTTTTAAGGCCTACTCAGGACATGCCTCAGGGGAAAATTACAAAAAGAGAAGGCCCTATTTATGCGAGCAAAGTTCAGCTTATTTGCCCTCATTGCCACGAGAAAACAAGGGTATCGCATAAAATACTTGACAATGGCAAAAGCGTGCGTGTGTGCATGAATTGCCATGAAGTAATCGATAAAATTTAGGTGAGGTGCGTATGGCTAAAACAGTTGTCAGTAAAAAGAGCGTTTTTAAATTAGATAAGAAAATGGAAAATCTTCTCAAAGAGAAACTTCCTCCGTCACCTTTAAAGGATAAATACGAAAAGGAAGTTAAAAAGAGAATGATGGAGAAGTTCGGCTATAAGAATATAATGGAAGTGCCAAAGGTTGTTAAGATCTCTATTAACAGAGGCGTTGGTGATGCGCACGAAGATCCGAAAGCAATGGAAAAAACAATTCAGGAATTTGTATTAATCACTCACCAGAGGCCTGTTGTTACCCGTGCGAAAAAATCGATCGCTTCCTTTAAAATAAGGGAAGGTATGCCGATAGGTTGCAGAGTGACGTTAAGAAACAACCACATGTACACGTTTATGGAAAAATTGATAAATACGGCGCTTCCGCGTATCAGAGACTTCAAAGGTCTTTCTCCGAATGCGTTCGACGGAAGGGGAAATTACACTTTTGGCATTAAAGAACAGCTTATATTCCCTGAAATCGATTACGATATGATTGACAAAGTGCGTGGTTTTAATGTAACCATTACCACTACTGCGAAAACCGATGAAGAAGCAAAGGCTCTTCTTGAGTTTTTAGGCTTCCCTTTTAGAGAAAGGTAGGTGCATATATGGCAAGAAAGGCAATGATTGAAAAGGCAAAAAAAGAACCTAAATTTAAGGTGAGAAAACATAACAGATGCAAGATATGCGGAAGGCCGAGAGCTTACTACAGTAAATTCGGTCTTTGCAGGCATTGCTTGCGCAAACTTGCCTTAGAAGGCAAATTGCCTGGCGTTAAAAAAGCAAGTTGGTGAGGAGGAGAATATATATGGTTAATGATCCGATTTCTGATATGCTCATAAGAATCAAAAATGCGAGCAATATGAAACATAAAACCCTTATTATCCCGTATAGCAATATGGGAAAAGAATTACTCAAAATTTTTAAAAACGAGGGTTATATAGAGAATTTTGAGGAACAGGAAATTGAAGGTAAGAAAATGTTGAGGGTTTACTTGAAATACGGGCCCAATAAAGAGAGTTATATTATAGGCATTAAAAGAATCAGCAAGCCGGGAAGGCGTATTTATGTCGGTAAGGATAAACTTCCCAGAGTGCTTGACGGGCTCGGAACGGCAGTAATTTCTACACCAAAAGGCCTAATGACTGATAAGGAAGCAAGAAAAGTCGGCCAGGGCGGAGAAATTATCTGCTTTATATGGTAGGAGGTGCGGAATGTCGAGAATAGGAAGAAAACCGATTCAGATACCACAAGGCGTAACCGTTAAACTTGGCGAAGGCAATCTGGTAACTGTCAAAGGCCCTAAGGGTGAGTTAAAAAGAGCGTTTCATCCGGAAATTACAATTGAAATCAAGGATAACGTCGTTACGGTGAAACGTCCGTCGGATGCACCCTTTTACAGAGCATTGCACGGCACCACAAGGGCGCTTATAAATAATATGGTAATAGGCGTAACTCAAGGTTTTTCCAAGAGATTGGTAATAAACGAAAAAACGTATAAGGCTGCTGTAAAAGGTAGAGAAGTTGAATTTGCTTTGGGATTCAGCCACCCCGTAGTAGTGAAGATACCGGAAGGTATTGATGTTACAGTGGAAAAGCAACTTATTACCGTATCCGGAATTGATAAGGAGCTTGTCGGGCAATTCGCACAGAAAATAAGGCACCTGAGAAAAGTTGATCCGTACAAGGCGAAAGGTATTATTTACGAAGGCGAAAAGATCAGAAGAAAAGCTGGAAAGACCATTGCTGCCGGTGCTAAATAAGGAGGTCATGCATGATTAAAAAGAAGAATAGGAAAGAGCTAAGGCAGATGAGACATGCGAGAATCAGGAAGCACCTCAGCGGTACTCCGGATCGTCCTCGTCTCTCGGTATTCATTAGCTTGAAGAATATTTATGCACAAATAATTGACGATACAAAAGGCGAAACGCTTGTTTCGGCTTCCACACTTGAGAAGGAACTTAAGGGTAAGTTAAGCAGCGGGAAAAGTGTGGATGCGGCAAAGCAGGTAGGTGCATTGATTGCCGAAAGGGCGCTGAGTAAAGGAATTAAAGAAGTTGCTTTTGACAGAGGCGGTTTCCTTTACCATGGTAGAGTTAAAGCTCTTGCTGATGCGGCAAGGGAAAAAGGGCTCAAGTTTTAGGAGGTGAATGTGAACAACAATAATCCAAGAAGGCGCAGACCTGTTGAAAAGAAAGAATTTGAGGAAGAAATTCTTCAAATCGATAGAGTTACGAAAGTTGTTAAAGGCGGAAAGATTTTAAAGTTCAGAGTAGTTATGGTTATAGGAGACAAAAAAGGAAGAGTTGGAATCGGAGTCGGTAAGGCAAGGGAAATTCCCGCCGCAATAGCGAAAGGCATTGCCGATGCAAAGAGGAATATTGTTCATGTGCCTCTTAAAAATAATACAATTCCCACAAGGATTACAGCCAAATTTGACGCCGCATACGTATTTCTCGCACCGGCCGTTCCGGGGACGGGAATTGTTGCCGGCAGAGTGATAAGGGCAATTGCCGATAAAGCTGGAATTCAAGATATACTGTCAAAATCCCTTGGCACATCCAATCCGCTTAATATCGCACGTGCGACTTTAAAAGCTTTCCAGGATATGAATACTGTTCTTCATAGGAATTCTTTAAGAAAGAAAACGGTTGTTGGAGGTGGAGATGAGACTTCAGGATCTTAAACCAAAAGCGCATTCCAAGAAAAGAAAAAGAATTGTCGGAAGGGGCGACGGTTCAGGACGCGGTACCTATGCGACTTACGGATTAAAAGGTGCAAAGGCACGTTCCGGAGGAACGAAACAGAAAGGATTTGAAGGCGGCCAAACCCCGCTTTACAGGCGCCTTCCCAAGCTCAGAGGATTTAAACCTCTCAGCAAAGTGGAATTTATAGAAGTCAACGTGGAAATGCTCGAGAAATTAGCCGGGGATAAGGAAGCAATAAACCTTAATGAACTGTTTGACGGTAAGGTAAAAGTTTTGGGTAGGGGAGAAATTAAAAAACCCATTTCAGTAAAGGCTTCAAAATTTTCAAAAACCGCCAGGGAAAAAATAGAAAATGCAAAAGGCAAAGCAGAGGTAATTTAGCATGTGGGAAACACTAAAGCGTGCGTTTAAACTAAAAGAACTTCGTAAAAGAATATGGGTTACTTTAATCCTGTTTATTCTGTTCAGGCTCGGAACTTACATACCCGTGCCCGGAATAAACAGGGCGGCAATCCAGGGCCTTTTGCAGAAAGGCGGTTTCCTTGCATTGCTTGACCTTTTCTCCGGTGGTGGATTCGGAAACTTTTCTATTTTTGCATTAAGCGTTATTCCGTATATTAACGCATCCATTATTTTGCAGCTTCTTACAGCTGTTATACCTTCCCTTGAGCAACTTGCAAAGGAAGGCGGGGAAGAAGGGCAAAAGAAGATGGCTGCTTATACGAGGCAGTTAACCGTTTTACTTGCTGCGCTTCAGGCATTCTCCGTTCTTATCATGTTTAAAAACTACCTGATCAGTAACAGCTTGCTTTTAAAAATCGTTATTATTATGAGTTTGATTGCGGGCTCTTATATCGTTTTGTGGCTTGGCGAAATCATGACCGACAAGGGCATAGGAAACGGTGTTTCCCTTATCATCTTTGCGGGCATTGTAAGTAGAATACCTGTCGGATTGGTGGAAGTCAGGCAGCTCTATTCCGCTCATTCTCTCAGTGTTGCTTCCATTGTAGGCGAAGTACTCGGTATGCTTGTTTTGATAGTCGGTGTTATCTATGCATACCAGGCGGAAAGAAGAATTCCCGTGCAGTACGCAAAAAGAATCGTGGGAAGAAAAGTTTACGGCGGACAATCCACCTATATTCCTTTGAGGCTTGTCCAGGCCGGCGTGCTTCCCATCATTTTCGCCGTATCCGTAATGATGTTTCCGGTAACGATAGGGCAATTCTGGCCTAACTCGTGGTTCAACGTTCATATTGCAAAACCTTATTTCGGAAGCCCCACAGGACTTTGGTATAATATTATCTACTTCGGGCTTATCGTATTCTTCACGTATTTCTATACCGAGCTTACGTATGATCCGATTCAACTCAGTGACGATCTTAAAAAATACGGAGGATTTATTCCCGGAATCAGGCCCGGAGAACCTACTGCTCAATACATTGCAAGCGTTTTGAACAAGATTGTTTTGCCTACGTCCATATTCCTCGGTCTGGTTGCCGTTATCCCGAATTTGATTTTTAGGAAAATGGCAGTAACGGCGTTTGTGTTCGGAGGCACTTCGATATTGATTATTATTGGTGTTGCGCTTGAAACGATGCAGGAGATAGAGGCATACCTCCTGATGAGACATTACAAAGGCTTCTTGAAATGAAAACGCATATAATTCTTCTCGGCCCGCCCGGGGCAGGTAAAGGGACACAGGGACAGTTAATTGGTGAAAAATTGAATATCCCTTTTATATCTTCGGGTGATGCGCTTAGGGAAGAATTCGGGGGGAATACTGAAATTGCGGAAAAGTTTAAGAAATATATAAATGCGGGATTACTTGTCCCGGATGATGTGGTGGAGGAGTTTATCGAAACTTTATTGGACAAATATAACCTTGAAAAAGGATTTATTTTCGACGGGTTTCCGAGAACCGTTCATCAAGCCGGTTTTATTATGGATTATCTAAAGGCAAAAAACATCCCTCTTGATGTCGTGCTTTACTTATCGATACCCGACGAAGAAGTTGTGAAGAGAATCAGCGGCAGAAGAATATGTCCTAAATGCGGAGCTGTTTACAATATTTATTTTAATCCGCCGAAAAACGACAATCTATGCGATAAGTGCGGAGCAAAACTTGTTCAGAGAGACGATGATAAGGAAAACGTAGTTGAAAAAAGAATCAAAGTTTACGAAAAAGAAACCGCTCCACTTATAGAATTTTTTAAGGAAAAGCAGCTCCTAAAAGAGATAGATGCAGTTGGCAGTGTTGAAAGCGTGCAATACAGGATTCAAGAGGTGTTAAATGGTTGAAATAAAAACCATGGAAGAGATTGAAAAAATGCAAAAATCTGGTAAAATTTTACGTCAGGCTCTGGAATTAATGAGAAAGAATGCCGTTCCGGGTATTTCTACGAAAGAGCTTGATAAAATTGCAGAAGATTTTATAAGGAGCAAAGAAGCCATTCCTGCCTGTAAAGGGTATGAAGGCTTTCCGGGTACTATGTGCATTTCTGTAAACGATGAAGTCGTTCACGGGATACCGGGGAGCAGAAAACTTAAGGAAGGCGATGTTGTTTCTTTTGATTCCTGTGTTTTGCTTGATGGATGGTATGCGGACTCTGCAATTACCGTAATTGTTGGGAAAAGCAATAACGAAAAGGACAAAAAACTTGTTGAAGTTACGGAGAAGGCGCTTTACGAAGGAATAGCACAGGCGGTTGTGGGAAACAGAATAGGCGATATTTCCAATGCCGTGCAGAATTTTGTAGAGAAAAACGGCTTCTCTGTAGTGCGCGATTATACCGGGCACGGTATCGGTAGGCATTTGCACGAAGAGCCTTCCGTTCCGAATTTTGGCAGTAAAGGGAGAGGTTTGTTATTGAAAGAAGGGATGTGTATAGCTATTGAACCAATGGTTTGTGCAGGGAATTATAAGTTGTATACGGCGGACGACGGGTGGACTGCCAAAACGGTTGACCACTCGAATGCAGCTCATTTTGAGCACACTGTTGCCATTACAAGAAATGGGCCTAAAATTCTTACCGAATGAGAGGTGATAGTATGAGTAAGAAACAGGTAATAGAGACCGAAGGTGTGGTAGTGGAAACGTTACCTGGGACGATGTTCCGGGTAAAACTTGCTAATGGCAAAATAGTGCTTGCTCATATCAGCGGGAAGATGAGGCTTCATTTCATAAGAATACTTCCCGGTGATAGGGTAAGGCTCGAATTTACGCCGTATGATTTATCCACTGCACGCATAGTTTACAGATTATAACGAAAGGAGTGTTTAAAAATGAAAGTAAGATCATCCGTTAAAAAGATGTGTCCGAAATGCAAAATCGTAAGAAGAAGAGGAAAGTTAATGGTTATTTGTGAAAATCCGAAGCATAAGCAGAGACAAAAGTAGGAGGTAAAAAGTGGCAAGAATTAGCGGTGTAGATTTACCCAAAGATAAAAGAATCGATATTGCGCTTACCTACATATACGGAATAGGTAAACACAATTCGAAAGATGTGGTGGCTAAAGCGAACGTGCCTCTTAAAAAGGTAAAAGACTTGACACCCGAAGAAATTAAAGCAATCGAGGAAGTCATCAAAAGGGATTACGTAGTGGAAGGTGACTTGAGAAAGCAGATTGCACAGAATATTAAGAAGCTTATGGAGATTAACTGCTACAGGGGTATTCGGCATAAGAGAGGCCTTCCGGTAAGAGGGCAGCGCACGAGAACAAATGCAAGAACTCGTAAAGGGCCGAAGAAGACTGTCGGTTCCAAGAGAAAAGCTTCATAGCGTAAGGAGGAAAGATGGCTAAAAAAAGAAGAAGCTCCAAAAAAAGAGCGCATAAAATAACGGGAAAAGCGAAAGTTTACATACATTCCACGTTTAACAATACGATTGTTACGGTTACTGACGAGCAGGGCAATGTGGCAACATGGTCTTCTGCCGGAGCGGCGGGCTTTAAAGGTTCCAAAAAGGGTACGCCGTTTGCCGCACAGCTTGCCGCCCAAAAAGCAGCGGAGCAGGCACTTAATTTAGGTGCCAAAAGAGTTTCCGTTCTTGTAAAAGGCGGTGGCTCCGGAAGAGAAGTTGCCATAAGGGCTTTGCAGTCTGCAGGGCTTGAAATCGAAGAGATAAAAGATATTACTCCGATTCCGCATAACGGCTGCAGGCCAAGAAAATTGAGAAGGGTATAAGGAGGTTTGAAGTGGCAAGATATACGGATCCTTTATGCAGGGTTTGCCGTGCTTACGGTAAAAAACTTTTCCTGAAAGGCGAAAGATGTTATACGAAGAAATGTCCTATGGAAAGAGGAAGGGGACTTCCCGGACAGAAGCAGGTTACTTTGCATTTTAGCAAACCTTCCGATTATAA
>Ga0256833_1002513_pt1 | contig 12854 bp, 18 predicted proteins | sample 356284metaG_FD_190535 | JGI IMG/M metagenome (GOLD analysis project Ga0256833, IMG submission 190535) | Hydrothermal vent microbial communities from Mid Atlantic Ridge, Atlantic Ocean - 356-284 | ecosystem: Environmental > Aquatic > Marine > Hydrothermal vents | place: Atlantic Ocean: Mid...
TTTGGAAAAGCTCAGGGCAGAGCTTGAGATGTTAAACCCGGAGAGCGATGTCGAGGAGCACTATCCAAAGGAAGAAGTTGAGAAGCTTTTGAAAACCCTCGAACTCCTCAGGAGGAGCGAGAGCCACATCTACTAAAAGTTTATATTCCTCATCAAGCACTCAGAATGGTGGTGGTCTTGAAGTACGAGGTTGTTATAACTCCTGGATTCATTGAAAAAGATGCTAAGGGGGAATTTCCCCACGTTTGCACGCCCATCATTATTACGGACAGAAGTTATGATGTGGCCATGGAGCTCGTAGAAGGTATTGAAAATGTTCTAAAAAAACGTTTCTCCTGTAGGGAGCTAGAAAGCGTTCCCGATATCTGTTCAGTTCTCGTAAAGAAGTTTGAGTTCTCCAAGAATGGCTCTAAAGGGTTTGTTATTGTAAAAATAAAAAAGGCTGGAAAAGAATGCCCACCGGCTGAGGGCAACGTTTGCTCAGTTTTTGAATTTGAAAGGGATATCGAGTGCATTGTCGATGAAGTTGAAGAATGTTTGGAGAGGTAAGAATGTGTTTGATCGCTGGGGGAATCTCCGAGGGTCGGTCGGAACTTATAAGAAAGATGATACTAGCTGGTAGACATAGAGGAAGGGATGGGTTTGGAGTTTGGGCAGGAGGTAAGATCTTTCGATCGAGAAGCTGGGAAAAGCTAAGTGAAATTCCCCAGGGGGACCCCTTTCTTGTTCACTGCCGGCTTGCAATAACTGGATCCTCTGAAGCCCTTCAACCGTTTTCTTCAGGAAAAGTAGTCCTCACTCATAACGGCGAGGTATACAACCACGAGCATATTAGGAGCTACTTTAGGCACTTCGAATTTGAAAGCGACTCAGATAGTGAGGTTCTACTACCCATAGTTGAGATGAAGCCTGATAAGGCATTTCAAATGGTTCTTGGTGACTACGCGGTTGCTTTCTCGGACGGAAGCTATGTGGGTCTCTTAAGAGACATAGCTGGGATAAGACCCCTCTACTACTCTCCAAATGGTTTCTTTGCCTCTGAAAAAAAAGTTCTTTGGACCATAGGTGAGAAGGCCCTGACACTACCCCCTGGCTCGTTCGCACGCCTTGGGAATTTCGTTGAGGTTAGGAAGATTTTATCTATTCATGACCTAGGAGGAAAAACCTTTGATCCAGAAACAGCCTTGGAGTCTTTATACCACTCATTAAGCTTTTCAGTGAGAGCAGTTTCTAAGTTTAAGGGAAAGCTTGGCGTCCTATTTTCTGGTGGTTTGGACAGCACTTTAATAGCCTCCCTTCTCCCAAGGAAGGCGACCTTATACGTTGCAGGTAGGAGGGGAAGCTATGATGTTGAAAGAGCAAAAAAAGTGGCTTCGGAACTTGGAATGGAACTGGAAACTGCTGAGATTACCTTAGAGAGACTAAAGAGTGACATTCAACATATAGCTTGGGCAGTTGAAGATCCCAATCCAATCACCCTCTCAGTTGCCGTTCCCATGTATTACGCCACCAAACGGGCCTCTGAAGAGGGTCTTAAGGTTCTTCTGAGTGGAAGTGGTGCAGACGAACTCTTCGGTGGTTATGCCAAGTATCTTAGGGATCCCCATCTGATGGAACATGACCTTAATGAGATGGCAGAGAAAAATCTGGTGAGGGATGATAAGGTTGGAATGCTAAACGGGATTGAGGTTAGGTTTCCCTACCTCCTGTTACCTGTTCTTTTGAGTGCAATGAGAACGCCCTTGGAGATGAAGGTAAATAAGGGGGAGAGAAAAATCATTCTCCACAAGCTCGGTAAGTTAATTAGCCTTCCAGAAATCGCTTTGAAGGGTAAGAAGGCCGCCCAATATGGTAGTGGGGCGACAGAATTATTAAGAAAGCTTGCTCGAAAAAGCGGTCTTTCCTTGAGGAGTTATTCCCGTTTGCTGTTCACGAAGCTCTTTGGGAGGTTCTCAGGGTGAAGATTCTACTCGTTGGTCAGTACTCGACTGGAGGAGGCGTTTCAAATTATCTAGAAAATATATCTAAAATCCTTTCCAAGAGGCATGATGTGCATGTCCTAACATATGGGACGGGTAGTTTCAGAAAAAACAACGTCCACGAGGTTCGCGTTCCACGACTTCCAGGTCTTAGGGGGCTGTTCTTTATCCTAAAGGGGACAGCTGAGATAATCAGACTCGTTGAAGAACTTCAAATAGATGTGGTCAACGCCCACTATCTCGGACCTCCCGCCATTTCAGCGGTTTTGGCTAGGAGTATCCGTCCCTTTCCTCTAGTCTTGACGGCCCACGGTAGTGACGTTCTTGGAAGCAGAGGAAGGAAGTTTTTAAGTCGACTTTCTCTCCTGGAGAAGAGCGTTGTAACAGCTGTTAGCCATGCCCTCTGTAGAAAATTAAGGGTAGACTGTCTGGTTGCTCCTGGTGCCTCTAAAACGGGAGGAAAGAGAAAAAATGCCGACCTCGTCCTGTTTGTTGGATCTCTCGTTAGCTATAAGGAACCTCAAACGGTAGTAGAACTGGCTAGGAAGCACGGCGAACTTCGGTTTGTAATACTTGGCGAGGGCCCCCTGAGGAAAAAGCTTGAAAAGAGTGCCCCTCCCAACGTGAGTTTCCTAGGATATAGAGAAGACGTTGAGAAGTTTCTATCGCGGGGACTCGTCTTGGTAGTTCCCTCGAGATGGGAGGGACTGGGACTCGTTGTTTTGGAAGCCAACTCTTGGGGAGTTCCTGTTATTGCTAGGAGAACAGGAGGCTTAGTTGAGGTTATCAGGGATGGAAAAAACGGTCTGCTTTTCGACGATGATCTAGAGGATATTTTTTCAGCACTTTTAGACAGAAAACTAAATGAAAAGCTTGGTGCAGTAGGGAGGAGGGTGGCTTCACTCTACTCTTGGAATATAACGGTTAAAACCCTTGAGAGAGCCTACGAACTTGCCCTTGAACTTTTCAAACAACACTCTCCCTAAGTTCCACCAGACGATCCACAACTTTTTTGAGTTCTTCAACACTTATCTCGTTCCTTAGAAGTCTTCCCCCATAGTTAGCCGAAAATCTCACCTTTCCAGTCTCCGGATTGTAATTGTATTCAACGAGTAACCTAAGCTTGTTGCACACATCCAAGAACTCGGCCGTATCTTTCACCTCTATGACAGGCATGTTTCCCCCAAACTCCCTCCCAACTTCAAGAAAGGGCGTGTTTTTAAAGAGGTACTTGAGTTGAGTCATCGAATACTTGAACAAGCTGAGATTCTCGTCCAAGTCAACCACCGTTTGATTTTTAACTTCAATTCCGTATAGCCTTTTCGGTGTTTTGACATGATCTTTATACCCAACGCTAAAGCGAGCGAGAGAAGACTTCGAGTAGCCTCCTACCTTTTAAGGAAAGGTTACCTAGTGGCGTTTCCCACGGAAACGGTTTACGGACTGGGTGCCAATGCCCTGATAAAGGAAGCTGTCCAAAAGGTTTTCGCGGCAAAAGGAAGATCTCCTGAAAACCCTTTGATAGTTCACGTCTCATCGCGAGAGGACGTGGAGAGGGTCGCCCGCTACATCCCAAAAACTGCCGAGAAGTTGATTAAAGTGTTTTGGCCCGGTCCTCTTACGGTGGTTCTTCCGAAGTCTACCCTCCTGCCAGATGTTGTAACTGGAGGCAGGGATACAGTCGCGGTTAGAATGCCTGCCCACGAAATAGCACTCGAACTCATAGCCGGTGCGGGCGGGCTTGTGGTTGCTCCCTCCGCCAACAGAAGCGGAAGACCAAGTCCGACGCGGGCAGAACATGTACTGGAGGATCTATCAGATGCCGTGGATTGCATTGTGGATGGTGGGGAAACTCCTGGGGGCATAGAATCAACAATAATTGACGTTACTAAGGAACCTCCTGTCGTTGTGAGGCCCGGGGCCGTTGACATTGAGGAAATTGAAAGAATCGTCGGGAAAGTACGAGTCAGTGAAAAGGAATGGCCGGGGGATAGATACAGGCATTACTCCCCCGATGTCGAACTGATACTCGTTGAGGGAGACTCGACTGGTGAGAGAACCTCCAAGATCGCCGAGAATTACCTTAAAAAGGGCTTGAAAGTTGCCGTGATAGGCCCAAAGGCTCCATTGGGAGTGGTTCATATTCACACTGAGAACGTGGAAGAACTAGCCAAGATTCTTTTCTCGACCTTAAGGAGGCTTGAAGGAGAAGTGGATCTTATTCTCGTTCGTGGAGTGGACGAAAAGGGGATTGGAATGGCAGTCATGCACAGACTTAAGAAGGCTGCCTCAAAGGTTCTCAGGTTTGAACCTCAAAACGTTTAAATAACCTGAACAATAAAACTCCCACCAGTCATGTGGGTTGTAGAAACCTAAAGAGGGGTGTTGTAGATTGGCAGAGAATTCCCTGTCCTTTGATCCTCCGGAGATCTTAGAGAGAAAGGGGTTCAATTTAATAACGTCCGGCAAAGTTAGAGAGGGACTTAAATCCTTACTTCAGGCTGCAAAACTTTATGAAAAGAACAACCTGAAAGAAGATGCCGGCAGGCTTTATGAGTATCTTGGACGTTTCATACTCGAACGTACTGGGAGCGTTGAAAAGGCCAAACCTTCTTTTCTGAAGGCCGCCTATCTCTACATAGACGTCATTGAGGATGAACTCGCAAGACCCGAACCAAACCTTGAGCGTCTCGATCGTTTCTGCTCCTCTGTTCTTACCATTTTTGAGATCATAGAGGACAAGAAGAATTTTAACAAGTACGCAACGGAGTTTGCTTCGATGTTTGAGGAACTTGGCAAAACGCTCAACGATAACGGGGACTTTAAAGGTTCTACAAAGACGTATGAGCTCGCCTATAAATACTACAAGAAAGCGGATAACAAAGACGGCCTCAAAAGAATAGCCGAGGCGCTCGTTGAGACATACGGCAGCATGGCCGAGAGGTTCCTTACTAGGAGAGAAGTCGAGAAAGCCGGAGATGCATTTTATAAACTTGCAATGTACTTAAGAGGCATCTTTGGATACGATGTTCACTTCATGGAGATGATGGATACTGCGGCCAAGAACTACGAGAAAGCGAGTAAACTATCCTACTCCAAGGGAGATCTGGACGGCACTACCTCAAGACTCGTTAAAGCTCAGTACGCTTATATCCTTGCGAGGAACTTCAACAGAGCCAAGCTAATAGGTATAAACACAGTTAGGATGTTAAATCAGGTTATAAGCTCCTATCGGGGTAGCGGTGATTATCTTAAAGCCGGTCACAAACTCCATGAGCTCGCTTGGGCCCTCGTTGGAATTGGAAAGTTTGAAGACTCAATAAGGGCCTACAAGAGCGCTTTGGAGTCGAGGAGTGAAGTTTTTTACAAGATAATGATCAGAGTGGCACTCCTCAAGGTGTACGCTGCCGAGAGAACAGACAACGAAGTACTTGGACTCGTCGATGAGATTGAAATCCTCACCGAGAACGAGGAGTATGACGTTGCAATAGAAAAGGCGACGAACGCAGTTAAAAACATAGATGAGCTTACAGAAAAAGAAAGAATGCTCGAGATGGCCGAGGGTTTCGAGTAATTACTCCTCCTTTTTCTCAACTTGGAATTGGACAAGAGGAAGCGGGAACGGGTACGGCAGTCCCATCTGCTTTGATATCAGCATCAATGTCGGTGCGAGCTCATGCGTCAGGAAGTTAACGATCTCCGTGAAGACCATTGGATCGACTCTCTTCTCTTCTCTCCACGTCTTGAGTATGCCCTCCATCTGGTCGTGGTTTATCGGCAAGTAAAAGAGACCACCGCTGACCTTCCCACTTGCTATTTCAGGGTTGTATTTGAGTTCGTACGTGAAGAGAACCTCGATCCCCCTTATGTTTCCAGTGGGAGTGGATATTTGGGCTTCCCTTATCTCCTCAATTTTCGGCGTTAGGTTAACCTGTATCTGTGGCCCCGTAGGTAACACATCCTTCTTTTCAAAACTTATCTCCTTAACGTTCACACCCAATATTGGCATTGTCCTTACCTCCTTCCGTTGCTTACGCCAATAAATGGGGAAGGGAGTTTTAAACGTTCCGGTTATCACAGATAGCCCCTATCTTCTTCCGGCGCTGGGGGCATGGTCTGCTCCAGCATGGCCCTCTGCATCTCCTGAACTTTCCGGAGTATCTCCTCGGTCTCCTTGGCGCGTTCTTCGAGGGCGGTCATGTCGAGCTCAAGACCGAGGATTCTGGTTACCGCCAGAAGAACGGACTTCGCGGCCTTGGCATCAACGATGTAACCTAGGCTCTCGCCGAGCAGGCTTATCCCGTACATCGAGCGGAGCTTGCCCATGCCGAGGAGCAGTCCGGCTGCTCCAACAATCGCTCCTCCCTCATCTTCGCGCCAGATGACCTCGACGTTGCAGTCCTTGAGCTTCTCCCTGTAGTATTCAACGAGCTCCTCGTGGGTTACCGCTGCCAAAACCCTCGGCTCCCCCTGGAGCTCCGGCACCTGGTAGCCACCCATCGTGATTATCTCCCTCGCGCCGAGTTCCTGAACGAAGTCGAGCATCTTCCCAACGACCTCGTAGTGGCCGGGGCTGTCAGTTGGAGGAACCTGCTGGTCGCCGGTGATGATTATGAGGTCTCTTCCCTTCTCGTCCGGGTTAATCCAGTAGTAGAACTCGTTCTTCATGAGCTCTACTATTGACCCCTTCTTTATGAGAACCTGGTGCATGAAGTGGGGTGAGTATAACTCGGCGAACTTGACGGCGTTGAGCTCTTGAATTAGGTGCTCGGCAGCCAGCTTTCCAACCAACCCAATCCCCGGGAGGCCCTCTATGAAGACCGGGTCCCTTAGCTGGGGCCTTTCGAGGAGATAAATTATAGTCTCCTTCATTTTCTCACCCCTATGCCGAGAACTTCTCTCCTCCACCTGCGCCTGTACTCGCCGTATGGATCCTCTGGCGAGAATCGCGGTGGGTGGGCTACCTTGGTCTTTGTTCCACAGACCGGGCAGGTTTCTTTGAGCGTGTACCTGCCGCAGTTGGGACACTTCCTTATGCGGAACCTCATCTTTACCTCCTCTTAATCTTCTTTATGCGCTTTTCCTTTCTGATGAGCGTCGCCTCCCCTCCCGCTTCCTTGATGACGCGGAGGATTTCCTCGGCTATGCTTTCAAGGACTTCTTCTGCCTTGTAGTAGTCCGGGGCGGTGATGTCAATCCTGTACCTCGGTGCCCCTTGGTAGGTAAACTTGACGTCTATGTCCTTTTCTTTGTTGGCCCTGTCCCTAGCTCTGATGAGGGCCTCTTTTATTATCTCCACGCCGTTCGGCTTTGGAACGGTTATCTCGAACTCTGCATCTATCGTCACCGTCGGAATCTCGACGTAGGCCTCGATTATCGGCTTCAAGGCCTCAATCCACTCGTCGCTGATGAGCCCCTTGAGGACTTCTACCCCGTTCTGGGCGGCGTCCTCAAATGCCGCGTAAACCTCGCCGTACTCCTCCTCAAGGGGAACCCAGACCTCGTGCCAGGCTGTTTCAAAGTCCTTCCCTATCTTTTCCGCCGCCATCTTGAGCAGGTTCTCAGCTTTTTGGGCCCTCTTGTACTCTTGAAGTTTGGCCTTCCTCTGCTGCTGGTTCACCCTCTTGAGGCTCAAATCTATGTGGCCCTTCTCGGGGTCAACGCGAATGACCTTGACAACTACCTTCTGCCCCTCTTTCACGTAGTCCCTTATGTTCTTGACCCATGTTGGAGCGACCTCGCTTATGTGCATGAAGCCTTCCTTACCGGGGTACTCGTCAAGGGTGAGGAAAGCTCCGTAGGGGTGAATGTTCTTGACGGTAGCTATCACAAACTCGCCTTCCTCGGGAAACTCTTTGGCCTTCCTCGGCATTTCAACCACCTCAAACTTTTTCTCTCCGGAAGGTTTACGAGAAGAGGTTTTTAAAAGTTTGGCGGGGGCAAAAAGAGAAGAAATCACTCGAGAACTTCGAGTATCTTGGCCTTGATAATTCCTTTACCCCCTGTAGGCTCGACGAGGGTTGCACCGCAGACGAGACAGCGAACCTTTGTTGCCGGGTGGCTGAAGACTATCTGCTCGTTGCCACAGTCAATGCACTTAACCCTTAGGAACCTTGAGCGGGGCATCGGGATAAGGTTCTTTGGCAGGGCCATGCGTCACACCTCCACGAGCTCGAACTTCTTAACGCGGAAGCCCTTTCCTCTGGTGTGGGCCTTGCCGCAGACGGTGCAGCGGAAGCGAAGGTCGAGTTTCTTGACCGGCTTCTCCCTTCCGGCCGGGTTCGGCCTCGGGAAACCGCGGTAACCCTTGAGGATTCTCCTAAAGCGTCTCTGACCCTGACTGAGCTCGCTCCTCGGCCTCTTTTTGACCTTCTCGACCTTGTGGATGGTGTGCTTCTTACAAAACGGACAGTAGGTTCTAATCTGCTTCGGGTACTTCATCTCTCTCACCTCCACCTAAAGCCCGGTGGGTTCCTTCCCGGATACCCCCGAGCGTGAGCCAATGACTGGCCGTTCCCCGTTTGGGATGATATTTAAAAAGCTTTTTCCCCGCGAAACTTTTAAATACTAAAAGTTACTAAAAAGTGGTGGTGATGGAGGATGAAGAGGATGATTGACCTGGTCAGGGAGGCGAAGAAAGTTGAGGAGAAGGCCGAGAAGGACTACAGGAAGCTCCTCAAAAAGCTCGACAAGCCGGAATACGCCGACCTAAGGGGGTTGATTCTCAGGCTTGCCATTGACACCGCCTTTCACAAGAGGTTGATGGAGGCCCTTGAGAAGGCCTATGAGGATGCCATTGAGCTCGTTGAAGGATACACGGTTGAGAGGCCCAACGAGGACTTTGCCCTCATCCCTGGTGTCCCGACGATTGTGATGCCACTCGGCTTCGGTGCCATAGGCGCTAGGATTCCACCGGAAGAGATAATAGAGGAGTACCTCAAGGACTTTCCGGCGGAGGTTGTTCTTCCTGATGGCGGGGAGAAGCTCGTCGAGATTCTGAAGGAGTACGTCAATGAGGAGGGGGAGATGAGAAGGCTTTACGAGGAGCTCTCCCGGAGGGCATTTCACCCGGTCGTGAGGGAGCTCGCCAGAGAGCTCAGGAGAAACGAGGAACAGCACGAGAGCCTCGTGAAGGGTCTCGTCGAGAAATACTCTAAAGACTAAGGATTAGGGGAACCACGAAGGGAACCACAGAGGTCAGGATGAACCCGTGAACAAAGGCTACGAGAGAGACTTTCCTTCCCCCGAATTTAGTTATTACCGGTAGCGTCGTGTCCATGGTTGTTGCTCCTCCCATTGCCACCGCCTTTTCCGGGTCAATCCTCCGGATTGCAACCGGGTAGAGCGTAATCGTGAGTATCTCCCTCATCAGATTTCCGAGAAAGCCAACTGCCCCGTAAACTGCCGAGTACTGGGCTATGAGCGGGCCAGTTAGGGAGTACCATCCACAACCCGCTCCAATTGCAAGGCCCCACTTGGGTTCTATCCCTAGAAGTAGAGATGCAACCAGCCCGCCTAGGATTGAGCCGACCAGCGTTTTAATGGGGAGTGTTAAGGCCTCTCTTCCGAGTTTTCTAAGCTCCTCACCGTTGAAGTTCAGCCCGAGGTCCATCCCAATCAGAAAAATCAGGACGTAAAGAGTAATCTCGTAGGCGTTTCCAAAGTTGGGGGAATAAACCTGTCCGACCGCTATTCCTAAGGTAAGGGAAGCGATTACCAGGAAAAGGAACCTCATGTTCTTACCCCCAGAGCGAGGAGCAGGCTTCCGGCTATCGTTGCAACTGCAAAGAGCGTTGAAATCCCAAGAAGCCATAGGCCGTTTACCTGAACCTCTCCCGTCTTTACCCCGAGGAAGAATATCATCGCGAGCATGGCAACGCTAACTGGGATTTCGACGTTGAGTTTCATTTCCCCTCGCCGTAGGATGTAACCCAGCAGAACGCCAATGACAAGAGGGATGAACACGTTCATACTGGAGATTTTGCTCTGAAGGTTAATAAAAGTATCGAAGGGCTCGGAGGGTGTTCACGTCATCACCTCTCAGCGTGCTTGCTATTCTTCATCGCCCGTGGAATTTTGAACGGCTTGTTTTAAACGTTTTCCGAAAATAGCCCACCCAAAACGGCCCTTTTCTGAAGGTTCGAGGCTCAAAGTTTTTATGAAGAACCTTCAAACTGTCCAGTGGTGGTCGCTATGATTAAAGCATCGGACCGCGCGATGGGAGTTGAATACGCCATAAGAGATGTTGTTCTGCCCGCGAGGGAACTCGAGAAGAGGGGGATAAAGGTTATCCGCCTTAACATAGGCGATCCCGGGAAGTACGACTTCCAGCCACCCGAACATATGAAAGAAGCCTACTGCCGGGCCATAAAGGAGGGGCACAACTACTACGGCCCGAGCGAGGGTCTTCCTGAGCTGAGGGAAGCCGTTGTGAAGAGGGAGAAATGGAAAAACGGCGTCAGTATTACCCCTGAAGACGTCAGGGTAACGACCGCCGTCACCGAGGCCCTCCAGCTGATATTCGGTTCTCTCCTTAACCCGGGAGACAACATACTCGTCCCAAGTCCCAGCTACCCGCCCTATGTTGGCCTCGTCAAGTTCTACGGTGCCGAGCCGAGGGAGTACCTCACCATCGAGGAGGACGGCTGGCAACCGGACATAGATGACATGAGGAAGCTGATTGACGAGAGGACGAAGGCGATAGCGGTCATAAACCCCAACAATCCTACAGGGGCGCTCTACGAGAGGAAGACCATTAAGGCAATCCTCGACTTGGCGGGAGAATACGATTTACCGGTCATAAGCGACGAGATATACGACCTCATGACCTACGAGGGGAAGCACGTTTCACCGGGCTCGCTCACCAAGGACGTTCCCGTTATAGTCATGAACGGTCTCTCAAAGGTTTACTTTGCAACGGGCTGGCGTCTGGGATACTTCTACTACGTTGACCCAGAAGACAAGCTCGCCGAGGTTCGAGAAGCGATAGACAAGCTCATGCGCATAAGAATCTGTCCGAATACACCGGCCCAGTTTGCCGCTATAGCAGGTTTAACGGGCCCGATGGATTACCTTGAGGAGTACATGGCAAAGCTCCGCGAGAGGAGGGACTACATCTACAAGCGCCTCAACGAAATTCCGGGAATCAGTGCCGTCAAGCCACAGGGTGCTTTCTACATCTTCCCCAGGATAGATGCGAGGAAGTGGAAGAGTGACAAGGAGTTTGTCCTTGATGTTCTTCACAATGCCCACGTGCTCTTCGTTCATGGGTCGGGCTTTGGCAAAGCTGGGAACTGGCACTTCAGGATAGTCTTCCTTCCGCCGGTTGAGGTACTGGAGGAGGCCATGAGCAGGTTTGAGGAGTTCATGAGGAAGCTCAGCTCTTGATCTCCTTAATGAGCTCTTTTATCCTGTTTCTGAGATCTTCGTTTTTTACGTTTTCAACGATGACTTCAAGAACGTCAGGGTTACCTATCTTTAGAAGAACCTTTCCAACTATCTCAGCCGCTATGGTGTCGTTCTCTATAAAACCGGCCAGTATTAAGGCCTCCCTTCCTCTGCCCAGGCGAAGTGCTCCATAGGCAAAGCGAATTATTGTCTCTTGGGGCGGCTTGAACTTACCGACCCCGAGAAGGTTTAGAGCTTCTTCAAACGTTCTATTGGCGATATTTTCCTGTTCATGAACTACAGCCCAAAGAAACATTCTAAGGAGTGAGACAACTTTTTGTTGGGGCTTTAAGAATCTGGTCATGCTTAACGCTAACTCAACATCTCCTTGGTCGAAAAGCTCTAGAATCTTGTTTGATCCTCTCTTTAAAGTTTCCATAACGAGTTCAGCACGGTTTGAAAAATCTTGGGCTTGAAGATTGAATCCAATGATAGAGAAGACTTTTGAAGCTAGGAGATAGTACTCCAGAGCTAATTCATTTGGAACTTCATCAGCTATCTCGCCAATTCTTTGCCCAAGCTCTATCATTGACCCTATGATGGAGTGTGAAAACCCCCATGTTCTGAGAAGAACCTCGTAAGCCTCTCTGAACGTTTCAAATGCATCCTTGTACCTTCTGTCTTTGCCCATGCTCCAAGCGAGATAACTCAACAGCTCGCCCTGTATAGTTGTGGAAGGAACTCCTTCTATAGATTCTCTGGCTCTCTGAAAATATTTATCCGCCTCTTTTTCCAATCCTAAGGCACCTGCCGTTCTTCCAATGATGCAATACGCTTTTATTCTATCTACCAGAGGTAACTTTTCACTGAGCTTTATCATGATCTCCACGGGTTCAAGTCTGCCAAACCTCTCGGCCACTTTTCTCAGATTGGAAATTTGATGGAGAACGTTTTTTTTTCCCATAACAAGCATGAGAGATTTCTTGTAATCCCCTTTTGAGAGGGCTTCTTCAAGTTCATCCACCATTACATCACCTTTTCAAGGTTCTCGAGCATCTTGTCCAAAGCCAAAAGGCTGTTGAGCCTAAGCCTGACCTTCCTGTTCTCCCAGTCTATCGAGCCTTTGAACTCGTTGAGAAGCTCAAAAACCTTTACGGCCTCTTCCCTTGGGAGATACTTTCCGTAGAACTCCTCGGAACAGTGGGGACACTTGAAGACGAAGCTCTCAAATGTTTGAATGAACTTTTCACGGTCTTTGAAAATCTCCCTGGCGCTCTCAACGGTCAGCATCTGCTCGATTAGTTCGGCCCAGTCAAGGGGCTTACCGCAGAGCGGACACTTGGCCATCAGTCCACCTCCCTGAGGAAATTCTCAATCTCCTTAATGATTAGTTTTATCGCCTTATCAAGGTTAGCCCTACCGTTTGCCCCAGCGGCACCGGCATGGCCCCCTCCCGAGCCGTCTATAATCGGCCCGACCTTCTCCATG
>Ga0256833_1002514_pt1 | contig 12847 bp, 10 predicted proteins | sample 356284metaG_FD_190535 | JGI IMG/M metagenome (GOLD analysis project Ga0256833, IMG submission 190535) | Hydrothermal vent microbial communities from Mid Atlantic Ridge, Atlantic Ocean - 356-284 | ecosystem: Environmental > Aquatic > Marine > Hydrothermal vents | place: Atlantic Ocean: Mid...
GCCATGATGACCGCCTGGTCCACGGCCTCCAGTGCCGCCACCCTGCCGATCACCATGAGCAACCTGGAAAAACGGGCCGGCGTCGAGCCGCGCATCGGTAACTTTGTCCTGCCCCTGGGCGCGACCATCAATATGGACGGCACGGCCCTCTACGAATCCGTGGCCGTCATCTTCATTGCCCAGCTCCTCGGGGTGCACCTGACCATGGGCATGCAGATCGTCATCTTCATCACCGCATCATTGGCCGCCGTGGGTGCCGCCGCCATCCCCGGCGCCGGCCTGGTCACCATGGGTATCGTCCTCACCGCCGCGGGCCTCCCCCTGGACGGCATCGGCCTGATCCTGGCCATCGACCGGATTCTTGACCAGTTCAGGACCGCCATCAATGTCTGGGGTGACGCCACAGCGGCAATCGTGGTCGGCCGGGGTGAGAACGCGATCCACGAGGTGATTCCTGAGCCCGAGGCATAGAGGCACAGCACAACTTCACAAGGAGAGACACAAATGGAATTCCCGAAACAGATACATGATTTCATGCTGCATGATGTCGCCGGACGCTGGACCTACAAGGGCAATGAACTCCGGAGCGCCCACTATATCCGCCTGGGGTCCAGGATGAGTCTCTACATCCAGACCATCGCCGACCGGGAGGGAAATGTCGAGTACATGATCCGCCTGCGTGACTCCTATGTGCATGGCGGCATCACCACCCTGGAGGAGGCCGTTGCCGTGGCCAGGGAGATCATCGAGGAGAACAAGCTCTTCATCGAGGAGACAAGCCTCTGATTTCCTGACCGGCGACACCTTTCCCCGGACAAAAAAAATGCCTGCCGCCGGTACACGGCGGCAGGCATTGCACAGCCTGTCCCGGACATTTCACAGCAGGCCGGCGGCCGCCCTGTCCGCCGCCTTGAGCCAGCCCGAGACGTCGGCGGCGCGGGTGGTCTGCTCCGCGGTCCTGATGACGGCCCCGGAACGGACCTCCACCATGCGCAGGTCGATGCGCAACTGCTCCCCCACCCGCTGAAAACCGCCAAAGACCATGAGCTGGGCGCCGACGATCCGACCGATCTCCAGCCGTGACCTCTCACCGGCCAGGGAGGACGAGCCGATATGCAGCTCCTCCAGGGCCAGGAGCAGTTTCTGCCGTTCCACCAGGACATAGCCACCCCGCTGCAGGGTGTCCATGACCCGGGCGGTCAGCATCTCGCCCATCTCCTGCAGGACGGGGCCAGACTCGACACTCATGTCCTCCAGGTCCCAGACCGCGACCACCGATCCCCTGCCATAGGCAGGCGGGCTGTAGGCAGCCGGCCGCGGCGCGCCACAGGCCGCCGGCAGAAGGAGAAGAAAGAGCAGAAGAAGCCTAGAGACGAACGGTTGCATCGTTCTTCTCCCTGTCCCCGGCCGGGGCGGTGAACTCTTCCTCCACCTTGTCGTCCCGGGCCAGGGTGCGTTGCGATTCCGTAATCCTGGCAAAACAGAGATCCGGCTCCACCCGGACCACCTCGAGCCGGCCCACGGTTTTCGGCAGACCGCGCAGGGTCCGGCCCTTGTAGGTGACGGGCTCGGCCTCCTCGAGCACCCTGAACTTGGTGCCGTTCACCACCCCCTGGTTGGATCCGAGGTTGATCATGACCTGGTCGCCGTTGACCTGGACGATGAATCCCCTGAGCGGATAGGTGCGGATGATGGTCTCCAGGATCCGCCGGTTCAGCCAGTCGCTCGCATCCTCAATGTCCGTCGCATTGGCGGCCAGTTTTCTGGTCAGCACGCGGGGGATGGTGGTGGTCTCGGTGTCGATCAGCCTGAGATTGAGCAGGGTGGAATCGGGAAGATAGAGCAGGGACCCGGTGCTGACGATCCTGGCGGCGAGGATCCGGCCGAGCTTGAGCGCGGTCTCGGGATCGGCCAGTTCGGACGAGCCGAGATTGAGTTCGGCGAGAAGCTGGTCCATGATGGCCCGCTCCACCACCCTCACCCGTCCCGAGCGGCCAAGCAGGTCGCTGAGGCGGGAGGTCAGGACCATGGACATGCCGTCCCGTTCGGCAAGGCCGCCCTTTTCCTGGAAATCGACAAAGGAGACGACCATGGGCCGCGAGGTCCAGGTGTCCTTGCTGCCGAAGAAGGGCAACGGCTTCTTCTGATGCCGGAACCGCTCGGCAAGCTCCCTGACCAGGGTGTCGATCCGCTTCTTCCTTGCCGTATCCCGCTGCAGGTCGATGAGTTCCTGGGCCTTGCGGGCCAGGATGGCGGCAAAGGTGTCGTTCCTGTTCACCGCCATGGCCTGCCGGTAGCTGGCCAGGGCCTGGTCCAGTCTGCCCTCCTTCTGAAAGGCGACCCCCTTGTTGGACATGGCCTCGATGTACCAGGGGTCGATCTCCACGGCCTGGTCATAGAGCTGCCGGGCCTGCTGGTAGTTCTCCAGGCCGGCATACAGGCGGCCGAGCTTGTTGAAGGCCACCGCCTTCTGAAAGCTCTCCCCTTCCGGCTTCTGCACCGCCTTTCTGTACTCCGCCTCGGCCGCCTCTTTCTTCTCCTGGCGATAGAGGATGTCCCCCTTGACCAGGTTCACGTATCCCCGTTCCGGCGCCTTTTTCTCCACCTCGTCCGCCAGGGCCACGGCCTTTTTGGTCTCACCCTTGCGGGCAAAGACAGCCACCAGCCCCTCCTTGCCCAGGATCTCGCCCTTGTCCTTTTCCTTTGCAACCTCCCGGAACACCTGCTCGGCCTCGTCCACCTTGTCCGCCTTCAGGGCGGCATAGCCATAGATGGTCCTGGCCTTGAGGTTGTCCGGGTTCTTTTCCTGGACCTCCCTGCTGATCGCCTGGGCAACGACCAGGTCATCGCGCTGCAGCTCATGCTCGGCCAGACTGACCAGCATCTGTTCGGTACTCTCGCCGCCACCCTGGAACAGGTCGATGACCTTGAGGCCGGGGCCGAGGATGCAGATGGTGGGCAAGACCACCTGCGCCTGGTAGAGGGCGCTGATCTCGCCATTGTCCAGCATCACCGGAAAGGCGGTTTCATGCTCGACGATGAAATCCGAGACCTTCCCCTTGGCCGAGGTGGTGATCCCCCAGACCAGCAGGTCGGTATCGGCGAACCGTTTTTTCAAGCGGTTCAGGGCCAGCAACCCCTCCACGCTCGACGGCGAGGTGGTATCGAAGAAATAGAGCACGATCAGCGAGTGTTCCTTCATGGCCGACAGGGTATGCTGCCGGCCATAGACATCCTGGAGGGAAAAATCAGGGGCCTTTTTTCCGGTGGTGATCTCCGCATGGCCGGTCCGGGAAACCGACAGGGCCATGCCCGGCAGCAGGCACAGCAGCAGTACGATCCTGGCAAGATGTTTCATGGTCTTCCTCCGATGACAAGAAGCCGGGAGCCGGAGACAGCATCCCGACCTGGTTGCCGCCCGCGGCGTTTGTGGCAATGGACTCCGTCCGTGGTTTCGGTTTTCATTTCCATGAGCGCTTCTTTTCGTGACAGTTCACCGCTATCGCCAACTATCTGAAAATAAAAACTTTTACTTCTTTTCCGGCAGCAGCCGCACCGACAGGGGGACCTCCCCGCCCCGGCTCAGATCGAGCTGCGCCTTCCAGTCCAGGTAATTGGCCAGCGTGAGCCGGACCTCGTACTTGCCGGCCGCAAGCCGCAGCCTGAGCGGTGTCCTGCCGCGCAGGGCACCATCAATATAGAGGCTGGCCCCGGGCGGCCGCGAGCTCATCTTCAGCAGGGTGGTCAGGACCTCGGGCGTCTTTTCCTCTTTACGGGCCCTGGCTGCCGGCCGGACAACAGGCTGCTCCTGCAGCCTGTTGCCCTGCTCACCGCCGGTCTCTCTCCCGGTCGGCTGCATGCTTGTCCGGCCGCGGGTGGGCGCCGGCTGTTCCCTGCCGCTGGTGCCGGGGGCCGAAACGGGCTCTGCCGATCTCCCCGGCCCGGTCTGAAAGATATCCTCCGCGCCCGGTTCTGGCGGCAGGAGGATGTTCCCGGCCTTCTCCCGGCTGGCGGGTTCCTCCTCTGCCGGCTGCCCCTTCCCGGCCGCCGACGTCACCGTTCTCTTCACTGCCCGCGGCCGGACAGTGACCATTTCCTCTGTCTGCTTCGGTGTTGCCGGTGCAGCGACTTCCGGGGCCTTGGCCTTCTTCCGCCGCTCCGGCGGCTGCTCCTGCCGGGATTGCGGCGGCGCGGTCCTCCCGGGCTGTCCCTTCTCCACGGCCGGCGGCTGCCGGGTCTCGGGAAGAGAGGCGGGCGGCTGCTCCTGCCGGGACAGCTCGGACGGTCGAAGCAGGAGAAAATAACCGCCTGCGCCCGCGGCAGCAAGCAGCAGGAGAAGAAGTCCCGGCAGGAGCAGCCGACGCTGCGGACGCCCGGTGCCGCCGGCAGCCGGCGACCGGCCGTCGGGCCTGCATTCGCGCAGGGCCCGGGCCAGGTCCCTGCCGCCGGCATACCGCTTTTCCGGCCGCCTGTCCATGGCCCGCATGATGACCCTGGACAGCTGCGGCGGCACTTCGCTGTTGATCTCTGCCGGCGGGGGTGGCGTATCCTGGCTGATCGCCCTGAAAAGCGCGGCCAGGCTGTCCCCCGTAAAGGGCCGGCGGCCGGTGGTCAGCTCGTAGAGAATGACTCCCAGGGAATAGATGTCCGAGCGGCCGTCCACCGGCTGTCCGGCCACCTGTTCCGGCGACATGTAGACGGGTGTGCCCAGGATCTCGCCGGCCCGGGTCATCTGCTGGCCGCCCGGGTCCTCGATATGGGCGATGCCGAAATCCGTGACCCGGACCGTGCCGTCGTCGGCGACCATGATGTTGGGCGGCTTGATGTCACGGTGGACGATCCCCCTGCCATGGGCATAGTCCAGGGCCTCGGCCACCTGGATACCGATGTCGATGATCTCCGGAATAGTGAAGGTGCGCCGCGCCATCAGCTCGTCGAGCGACGTTCCCTCGAGGAACTCCATGGCGATGTAGATGGTGCCGTGATCCCGGCCGATGTCGTAGACCGTGACGATGGCCGGATGGGAAAGCCGGCCCACGGCACGGGCCTCCTTGAGGAACCGCTGCACGAAATCCTCCGAGGTGACCCGGTCCTGCCGCAGGACCTTGAGGGCCACCCGGCGGTCGATGCCGGGGTCGTGGGCCAGGTAGACGACCCCCATGGATCCCCGTCCCAGCTCGGAGACGATCTCGTACCGGCCGTACTTCATAGCTGCTCTTTGAGAAAACCGACAATGGTCTCCAGGGGGATCAGGAAACCGATCCTGTCCGTGCCCCGGTAGCGCCCCTTGACCATGCCCACCAGCCGCCCCGCGCTGTCGAACACCGCACTGCCGCTGCTGCCGGGCCGGACCTCCATGGCGACCTGCCAGTAGGGCAGATCACCGGCCCGGCGCGGCGGCGCGTTGACCGTGCCGGTATTGACGGTGCCCCGCAGGTTGACCGGGCAGCCGATGGCAAAGACCTGCTCCCCCATGCCCAGCAGGTTGCGGCCGCCGGTGACATCGACGGCCCTGTCCACAGAGGCATTGATCCGGATCAGGGCGAGATCCCTGGCAAAGTCGGCCTTGAGCACATCACCCCGGAACCGGAGGCCGGTGGCAGTGGTGACCCGCACCTCCTCGTGTTCCTTCAGGTCATGGGCCGTGCACAGGATCAGGCCGTCGGGATCGACAAAGAAACCCGATGACTGGAAGAAACGGCCCCGGCTGCGGGCATGGATACAGACAATGGCCTCGATCCGCTCCAGCACCGGCAGGGGAAAGGCCCCGGCCTCAGCAGCAGGGGTGGCACGCGAGAGTTCGAGGTGGTCGCGGACTGCCCGGTCGAGCCCCGCAAGGCTGTCGTCGGCCGCATCGCCGCTGTAGCGGATCCGGGCCGTGGTCGCAAGCGGTGTATCGGCCCGGAGCACGATATCCCAGGCAACACCGGCGCCATGGGCGGTGATCCGCATCTCTCCCGACGCCAGGGGATCCTCTGCCACGGTCAGGCCGGCGTCACTCAGCCATCGGCCGAGGACACGTTCTGTCTCGGCCAGGGGCAGGGGGATATTCTTCGTCACCTCCGCTGCAGCCGGGCCGGCCACTGCCGGGTGGACGGTCGTCAGGCCGGCAAGAAGGACCACCAGGAAGAGCCACAGGCCGCGCATCAGCCGACCTCCACCAGGGCAACGGTGATATTGTCAGGGCCGCCCGCCGCCCTGGCCGCGGCGATACAGCGGGACACCTTGTCGGACAATGGCCGGGCACCGGCGAGAATGGCGATCATGGTCTCTTCGTCCACCATGTCGGAGAATCCGTCCGTACAGAGGAGAAACAGGTCGCCGCCCAGCAGGGGCCCGGAGATGATATCCACGGCCAGCTCGCTCCGGACACCCACGGCACGCAGAATCACGTTCCGCAACCGGCTGCTCCTGGCCTCGTCCGCACTGATGATCCCTTCGTCGAGCTGCTGCTGGATCAGGGAATGGTCGCGGGTCAACTGTTGCAGCCGGCCCTGCCGGAACCGGTAGGTCCGGCTGTCGCCGATGTGGCCGAGCACGAAACCATCCGGGTGCAGCAGCAGCAGTTCGGCGGTGCATCCCATGCCGGCATGGTCCGGATGTGCTGCTACATGGCGAAGAATGGCCTCGTTGGCGGCGGCAAACACCTTTTTCACCAGGGCACGGGCCTGCGCCTCCGTGCGCGGCGGCACCGGTGGCAGGAGCTCGGCGGCCGTGGCTGCGAACAGGCTGCTGGCGATCTCGCCGGCCGCGGCTCCGCCCATGCCGTCGGCCACCAGGAAAAAACCGCGACCAGCGTCCACCCGGCAGGCGTCCTCGTTGGAACGGCGCCGCAGGCCGATATCCGTCTCTGCCCAGGCAGTTATGCCCTCCATTGTTCCCGTCCCCCGACAGACACCTGTTTCCCCCGTGACGACAGCCTGGTCCGGTTGCCGCCCGGCGGGTCGTTCTCTAACACTTATCGAAAAAAGTCTTCAAATACAATGGGATTCTGCTATGATATGCGGGAAAAAGACGGTATGCTGTGCAAAACGATACCAGTGCAAACCGGCTGATACAGCTCCCGATCCCCCGACCTTCCGATGCCCATGCAGCAACCCCCCGAGATCCAGGTACAGCTCATCCACATCGACGGACCGATGAAGGGCGAGATCCAGGAATTTACCGGCCCGGCCATCACCCTTGGCAGGCACCCGGACAACGATGTGGTCTTTCCGGCCGGGATGACGGTCATCTCCCGCCGTCATGCGGAGATCAGGCGGGAGGGCAACCGCTTCCGCCTCCTTGACCATTCCACCAACGGCACCTATGTCAACGGCCGCCGGGTGGAGGACACCTTTCTCAAAGACGGCGACGTCCTGATCATCGGTACCGACGGACCGAAGATCAGCTTCCTCACCTCCGTGGCCACCGGCGTCTCCCCGGACCGGCCGGGGAACGACGAACAGGAACGGCAACCATCCCCGGAGATCCCGGAATCGCAACCGGACGCGCCGCCGCCATCCCTGCCGAAGGAACCGGCCGTCCAGTCACCGCTACCCGCCGCCCCGGCCGGGGAAGACAGGCGGCCGACCCAGGAACCGGCCACCATGGCCCGGCCCCTTGTCATCCAGTATGGTGCTGTCCTCAAGACCTTCAGGTCTTTGCCCGTGACCATCGGCCGGGGGCCTGACTGCGATTTTCCCCTGGACCATCCGGCAATGCAACCCCGCCATGCCAGGATCTTTTTCGACCAGGGCCAGTACATGGTCAGCGATCTCACCGGCCGCGGCCTGGTGACCGTCGACCGGCAGCCGGCCGGTGAGGGGGCGGTCCTGGCACCGGACAGCAGGCTTGACCTCTCGCCCTCCGGTCCCGCCTTCCAGTTTCTGGGCGATGGCCGGCTGGCGGAACTGCCCGACGCCGGCCCGCAGAGTGCCCGCAGGGACGCCCGGCCGGCCGCAGCCGCCCCGGCCCGGCCATCCTCTGCAGCCAGCAGGGGCAGGAAGATCGTTCTCATCGCCATCCTCCTCGTCCTGGCCGGCCTGGCGGCGGGCGCGGCCCTGCTCTTTTTCGCGGGAGGACAGACCGCCGACACCGCGGGTCCGCTCATGCGGCGTCTGCACGAGGCAGGAGAGTATCTTCGCAGCCTGCTGTCCGGCTGACCATCATCCCCGGCAGGAGGTATCCCATGCGGGCCCCGAACATCCCCTACACCATCCTCGCCCTGGCGCCCTTCACCGCTGCCGACAAACAGGCATGGCAGGAGCAGCCGCTTTCCTTTGACCGGCAGGAGCCGGACCGGGCCATGGCCCGGCTCCGCCCTGCCTGCTCCATCCTGCTGCCGGCGTCCCTCTGCCCGGCCTCCGGTCTCGAGCTGACCTTCCGCCGTTTCCGGGATCTCACCCCGGACGGCCTGGTGGCGGGCCAGCCCTTTCTGGCGGATCTCGCCGCGGCGGCTGATTTTCTCGACACCGCCCGCAGACGGGGGCTGGAGGTGCCGGAGATCATGGCCGGCCTGCAGAAGTGGCCGGACCTGCCGCCGGTCGCCCTGCCGGAGACAGGAGCCGGCAAGGCCCCGCCAGGCCCCACCGATGCCGCTGATCCCCTGGACAGGATCCTCTCCATGGTGGCCATGCCTGACAGGGGTACACCCCCGGCCACCGGGATCTCGGCAACGGAAAACCCCTACCGCCGGATCCTGGCGGAGATCATGACCCTCATCTTCCAGGATCCCGGCTTCCGCGCCATGGAGGCGGCCTGGCAGGGCGTCCGGATCCTCGCCGCCCAGGGCGGCCTGCACGCCAATGTCCGCCTCCGCCTGCTGCCCGTCATCCCGGCGACCCTGGAAGAGACCCTGGCCGCGCTCCCGGACCGGCTCCTCGACGACCCGCCCGCCCTGCTGCTCGCGGACTGCGCCCTGGACAGCTCCAGCCGTTCCCTGCGCCTGATGGAAGCCATTGCCCGCTGCGGCCACACCCTCCTTGTTCCGGCCCTGGCCTGGGTAACCGAAAAATTCTTCCACATCGACTCCTGGCAGGACCTGGACCGTCTCGCCTTTCTGCCCCACCACCTCGACGGCCAGGAATATGCCAAGTGGCGGCGGCTGCAGCGCTCCGGGGCCGGCCGCTGGCTTGGCCTGCTCTGCAACCGGTTTCTGTATCGTCCCCCCTATGGCCCGGACAATCCGTCCCGCAGGGTCGATTTCCGGGAAAACGAGCTGCCCTGGATCGCCCCGGTCTGGGCCGCGGCCTGCCTGGCGGGCCAGGGCGTTGCCGCCACCGGCTGGCCGGCCGGGATCAATGACCGCCGCCATCGGCAGCTCACGGACCTGGCCCTCGACCAGGCCCGGCGCCATCCGGCCCCCCTGGAAACACTGTTCAGCGACTCCCGCCTGGAGCAGCTCGCCGGCAGCGGCATCATGGCCCTGGCCACTGCCAGGGGAACGGACAGGGCCTGGATTCACGGAGATGTCATGATCCCGGCCGATGTGCGTTTCTCCTACCAGGCCCTGGTGAGCCGCCTGGCCCGGTTCATGCTCTGGTGCCGGGACCGGTTGGACGAGGAGATCGGAGCCGATGGCCTGGCGCCGGCGATCAGAAACAGTTTCCGCCTCTTCAGGGAACGGCAGGGCGACACCACCGGCGGCGAGCTGGAGGTCTCGGTGGCCACGGGAACGGCCGACCGGCAACCAGTGGTTCGCATCCAGTGGTCGCCGCCACCTGCCCTCCTCCGCTCCGGGGAGAAGATCGTTCTCGAGCTGCCATGGTGACCCCGGTATCCGCCAGGCAGCTACCCGGCGCGCAGGGCCTCCCGGAGAGGATCGGGAATGGCGTCGATGGCGTCCTTCTCGATCAGCTCCTGGAAGGCGGGAATGCCCGAGAGCTGGGTCACCTCGACGATGAAATCGTCCGGCGGCAGGAAGGTCTGCAGCGGCGCGGTCAGCACCACGGCCTCCAGGCCGCCCAGGTCGGCAAACCTGTGCGTCTCGACCCGGTAATTGAGGTCTTCGAGCAGCCGGCCCAGGGCCGGAAAATATTCCAGAAACAGGACCATGGCCAGGTGACTGAGCAGGGCCTGGCGCATGTCATCGGGCTGCCGGGCCTCGGAGCCGTCCAGCATGGCCTTGAGGCGGGCCAGGGGACACTCGCTCTGAAAGGAGATGACGAAACGGGTGGCCGAGGTGATCAGCACCGACCTGTCGCTGTCGCCCTCGAGGGTGAGCCAGTACTGGAACGGCGTACTCTCCAGGAAGTTGGATATCGGCGGCAGGGGCGGCTGCAGTTTCCTCGGCAGGGCAAAGGGCTCCTCACAGATGGCCGCATACCGTTCCTGGAGATCGGCAAAGGCCTTGTCCGAGCCATGCACCTCCTCGGAGGAGGCGCTTCTGATATAGGTCCCGAGGAGCTTGCGGGGTATGAAAAGGGGCCTGAGGATCGTCAGGTGTTCCTTGAGCCGCTGCTGCAGCACCTTGCCCATGCGCTCGGTCGCCTGACGCAGTTGAAGAAACTCCTGGCTGTCAAGACTCTTGCGCGGGATCTCCTGAATCGTCATAATTACCTGTCCTTTGCGCCTGCGGGCGCGTTGTGTACCGGATCCTCTCCTGCTGTTTTCTATTTCAGCCGCACCACGAAGACCTCTGCATCGTCCTCCCCGGGGTAGGGCCCGAAGAGCACGGAGGCGGGCGTACCCTCCACCCTGACATAATAAGAGGTTTCGCTGTCCAGTTCGTTCCGCACGGCCCAGGCCTCGTACGCGGTGCCGCCGAGTTCCAGCTTCAGCCCCTGCTGGGGATAGTTGAGCACCGATTTCTCCGGCAGCCGGCCCGCCGTACCCACGGCGTGCAGATCGACGGCACCGCCGGCGACCCCCACCATGGCCCCCTTCCAGATGGTGTCCCGGGGACCGACCTCGAGCCACTGGCCCACCTGTGGAATACCGTATACATCCAGGCGGTAGGGCGGGAAGACCGTCTCCACGGGCCGGTGGACCCGGGCCACCAGCTTGGCCGCCGGCACTCCGTCGGTGCAGGAGAGCACCTCGGCCCCGGCAAGGGGCGTGGGCAGGTCCGCGGCATCGATCCGTCCCTCGCCATGCTCCAGGATGAGCACCGGAAACCGCACCCCGCGGACGGCCTGGACCGCCAGGGCCAGCATGGCCAGGCCATAGCGGCGGGACTCCACGGCCAGCTCTTCTGCCGAGGCCAGGATGGCCCACAGGCAGACCGATGGCTCGAGGAGCTCGTGGCGGGGCGCCATCCAGGCCATCTTTTCCAGATCGTCCTGCCAGAAATGCCCCTTGACCTCGATGCCGTAGGTCTTCAGCCTGGCAACGATCCCCTGCACCTCCTCCTGCGCTGGAGCGAGCGCGCTCAGCCATATCTTCTTCATCGGCCCTCTTCCTCCTGTGCCTGTCCGGCTTCCGTGTTCGTAACAGTCTGCTGCCGGCTATCCCTGCTCCCCGATGGAGGCCAGTGGATTGTCCATGTCAAACCCGAACAGACGCGGATCCTCCCCGATAACCGCGGCGGAGAAGATGGAAAAGACATAGTCATAGGTCTGTTTCGGGATTCTGCCCCGGTATCGCTTCAGAAACTGCCAGAAGTTCCGCTCCCTGGGATTTTCCGGCATGGCGCGGATCATCCTGATGACCCTGTTCTCCCCCCAGTTGTAGGATGCCATGACCAGCAGCCCCGAGGCCTGGGCATCGGTATCATAGATCCGGCGCAGGTAGCGGGCCGCAGCCCTGGTCGACTTGACGAAATCGTGCCGCTCGTCCCTGGGATCGGGCCGCTTGTATTCCACCAGCGGCCCGGTGGACAGGCCATAGGCCCGGGCCGTGTCGGGAATGAACTGCCACATGCCCTTGGCGATCCCCCAGCGGGTCCTGGGACCGCAGGCATTGACATCGAAATTGCTCTCCTGCAGGGCGAGATAGAAAAACTGGGGCGGCAGGTCATAGTCGAGCATGGTACGGGCGATTTCCTCGGTGTAGCCCTGTTTCTCCGCCCGCTGCACGGCGCGGTAGAACCGGTCCGTGCTCTTCCACCTGTCGATATAACGGTGCACCTCGCTGCTGAAATCCTCGGGCATGAACAGTTCGCATTCGCCGAAGACCCGCGCCATCCTGAGGATGATCCGGTCCTGGGGACTGATGGAGCGCTCGTAGACCTTGAGGGTGTCGAGAAAGGTATCGTAACTCGCCTCCAGCTTCTTCTTTTCCTGCCGGTACCGGGTCACCCGGCTCCGGACCACGGGATCGCTGCTCCGGCGGGCCTCCTCCAGGTACTGTGCATACTCCAGATCCAGGGCCTTGATGGCATAGAAGATATCGGCCGCCAGCCTCCTCTGCCGCTGTACCTGCAGGTGCTTGTAGACCGCCACCGATCCGGCCGCGAGAAACAGGCAGAAGACCATGGTGATGATGAGGCCGTATTTGCGTTTCTGCTGCCGCTGCACCTGGGCAAAGGCGCGGCGGACCATCATGGTGCGCTGGCCCGCCTCCCCCTCCCCGTCAAGATAGTGTTCCCGGTAATGGGTCAGGGAGAGATCATCATCCGCCGGCGCCACGGGTTCCTCAACCTCCAGGGTCAGGGCCGGACCGCCGGAACCGAGTTCCAGCGCCACCCTCCCCTCCAGGGGGAGACGCTCGATGCGCCGGCCATCGACCCAGGTGCCGTTGGCGCTGTTCAGGTCCTGCAGCCACCACCTGCCGCCGATAAACACCACCTCGGCATGGTGGCGGCTGACCACCCGGTCAGGCACATGCACATCACTGGCCGGGTCACGGCCGATCCTGAACGACGAGGTGAAGACCGGTGCCTCATCCGGCCCCCCGGCAGGTGACAGGAATACCCTGACGCAGGGAA
>Ga0256833_1002515_pt1 | contig 12847 bp, 9 predicted proteins | sample 356284metaG_FD_190535 | JGI IMG/M metagenome (GOLD analysis project Ga0256833, IMG submission 190535) | Hydrothermal vent microbial communities from Mid Atlantic Ridge, Atlantic Ocean - 356-284 | ecosystem: Environmental > Aquatic > Marine > Hydrothermal vents | place: Atlantic Ocean: Mid...
CACTATGGCAGATCCGGGCACAATGGTATCCACCCGCCGGGGTTGAAGACCCTTCACCTTTTTTCTTTCCAGTTGTGTCATGGACGCAAGTTTAGATGCAATTTCGTAAATCTCTCCATAAGTGAGTATAAGGCCGTGAACCCTGTCTGGATTATAGGTCTCCATTCTGAGTTTTATCGCTGCAAGGTTCGTTATCGTCCCTCCGATTCCCGCAAGGTGATCTGATCTGATTTCAGCAGAGGAAAAAGTTTTCATGCTGTAATCAATCATTATTTCGAGAGTATCGGTATGCAAGAAGTGTTCAAGAAGTGTAAGTGCCCCTATGTTGAAGCTCCTGATAAATTCAATTTTTTCCCCGTCTCCCGTTGCTACCTCTGTACTTCTTCCACCTATGTCGGCGACTGCGACTCTTCCTTTCAGGTTAAGTGAGTGATACGCACCACGGAAAGACAGGATGGCCTCCTCCTCACCACTTAAAATCTTTACATCGAGGGAGCACCTTTCCCTAACGAGTTCCAGAAATTCAGGGGCATTTTCAGCCATCCTGAGTGCCATTGTACCGACGGCGATAACTTTCTGTGCCCCGATTTTCCGGGCAGTGTTTTTAAACTCACACACAACCTGTGAAGTTCTGATCATAGCTTCCATTTTTAGCCTCTTTGAGTGGTTCAGCCCCTCTCCCAGCCTGGTAACCCTATCTTCGTCCAGCAGGATTCTGTTCTCCTCACCCACTACGAGCAGGACAGAGTTTGATCCTATGTCTATCACTCCGCACATCATAATTTGAATCTCAAGCCCAGGATTATTGATTCTGCGAGTACATAGAAGATGAGAAAGTAAACGAAATACCTGTCAAATGTTTTTGACACAAGAACGCTCTTTTCAAAGTTTTCGATGTCGGTTAACTGTTTAAACCTTCTCTTCAGTTCATTTTCCGTCAAAAACCTCATCTCAGATTCCTTTTCTGGCAGATTGACGCCTATTTCAACGGAATCTGCGGTGTAGAGTCCGATCTTTTTGAAGTATTCCTTTGCGCAACGGGTTTTCTGTCCATCCGGCTCCATAACAACTATGTCAGGATTGAGTTTACACGGGGTCCCTGCTTCAACTATAAGTCCCTTTTGTTTTGCCGAGAAGAAGGTTTCAAGCAGGTGATAAACGAAGGGGACGAAGGCGGGTGTGATGGGAAAATACCCGTCGTCAACATAGGGAGAGAGACCCACGATAAGGACCTTACCTGAGGCAAAATCCTTTTTTATAGCGAGAGTCCTGCCCTTCAAATCCAGCAGGATAGGTGTTCCACCCTCAAGCTTGAGAGCCTTTTTGAAAAAGATCGTATCTCCAGCAAATACCACCCTCACCGATTCGACGGGCTCTGCTCTGAAGCTGAGAATATTCTGGAATGCCGGCGGAATCGAGCTTGAAAATATTACTAAATTGTTCCCCTTTTCCACATACCTTATGATCCTGAGAAAGAAGTCGGTATTTATATCTGGATTAACGAGGAAAACGATACTGACATCAGCAAGATCTAAAGGGGTCTTGATGGCTATGACTTTGAGGGGGTAATTTTTGATTTTGAACGGGTTGAATGCCTTCTCGAGAAATCTGTTTTCCCCCACGAGACCGATTTTTAAAGCCTCAAGGACCGGGAACCTGAAGTACATGATGTTGTTTCCCGGTAGCCCGTCATAGGGGAGAACTTCCGCCTTCCATACGCCTCCTCCAGGTGGAACAAATCTCAGGGTCAGTTCGTTAACACTGTCTGGGCCGACCTCAAAATTCCCACCTGTAACGATTTTCCCCTTTCTATAAAGGTTGATTCTCACCGCTGTTTTTTTCTTTGCACCGAGAAAAATTTTCACATTCGTTTCAAATCCCTTCATGGTTATCCCGGGCTCTACCCGAACATCCAGTATTCTGAGGTAGTCTTCAGATGGCGGGATTTTTACAGCCATAACTGTACTGTCTTTGAAGTTTCCGACATTGGAGTTCTGAAAGTCACTTATAACCAGGGTTTTACCGTGGATGTCTCCGATCTTCCCGAAGTTCGCGGGCAGGTCAAAGGACAGGGAGTCCCTGTAAAGCCGATCGAGGAGGTAGAAGATATTGATTTCCCTGTGGAGTCTCTGTATCCTGGAGATCAAATTCACAGGAATACCGGGTCTGGCGGTGGGGGACCAGTCAACTATCAGGTTTTTAAATTCAAAAATCTTACCTTTGTAAGGTTTTGCAGCGAGGAGAAGGAGGCTCAGTATGGCGATGGTTCTCATAATGAGGATTAGAATCTCAAGAAGGTGACGCCTCCTGTGACCTTCCCTTTTGACATCAAAAAGGAGTTTTACCCACGGAAAGGGCGACTTTTTCTGGAGTTTTGAGGCAAAAAGGTGTATTAAGATGGGCAGAAGTATAAGTGGCAGGCCGTATAGGAAGCCGGGATTCTGAAATTTCATGGTAGTTTTTCTCTCTTTTTCATGAATCTGAAGAGGGCGAGCTCGAGGGGATCGGATGTTACAAATTTTTCGTAATCGATGCCGGATTTCCTGAGTTCCCTTTTGATCTTCTCGATGTGTTTATCAAGGGTCTTTCTGTACTCACTCTGGAGGTTAATGGGGTCAAAGGGGACCTTTTCTCCGGTCTCCATGTCTTCGAAAACTCTTGCGTGACCGCCGATGTTAATTTCCCGGGGTGAAAGGATTTGAAAGGCCAGGACCTCATGCTTTCTGTATCTAAAGAACTTCAGGCCGGAGATAACCTCCTCCGGGTCGAGGAACATATCGGAGATGAGGATGACGAGTCCCCTTTTTTTCAGTTTTTCAGCGAGTAGCTTGAATGAGGAAAGGTCCGTTTTGCCACCCGGTTTGAGGTTTTCAAGAGTTTTCATGATGTGACTCAAGTTTATCCTCGACGCCCTTGGTGGTATCTGGACGACGATTTTTTCGTTAAATACCACGAGTCCCGCTGCGTCTCTCTGAAGGTAGAGGATGTAGGCCAGTGCTGCGGCAAGATTTCTGGCGTATTCAAACTTTTCATCTGAAAATGCCATGGAAGAGGAGCCATCAAGAATTATGTAAGAAAGTAGATTCGTCTCGTCTTCAAATCTTCTGACAAAGAACCTGTCTGTACGGGCATAAACTTTCCAGTCAATCCAGCGGATTTCATCACCAGGGTTGTAACTTCTGTGGTCTTTGAATTCAACGGAGAAGCCGTGGTACGGGCTTCTGTGCAGGCCTGTTAAAAAGCCCTCCACGATAAGCCTGGCCCGTAGGCGAAGGGGTTTTATTCTGGACAGTATCTCGGTTGTCACGGGTTGTTATTATAAACTACATCCTGAACACTCCGAACCTGTGATCAGGTATGGGGGCGTTGAGTGACATGGAGATTCCCAGTGCCAGAACGGTTCTCGTGTCCAGAGGGTCTATGATCCCGTCGTCCCAGAGTCTCGCTGTACTGTAGTATGCACTGGATTCCTCTTCGTACTTTTTTAGGACAGGTTCTCTGATCTTTCTTTCTTCTTCTGGTGAAAGTTCAAGACCTTTCCTTCTGAGCTGGTCTCTTTTTACCGTAACGAGGACATCGGCCGCCTGTTCTCCGCCCATTACAGCGATTCTGGCGTTGGGCCACATGAAAAGGAGTCTCGGATCGTATCCTCTTCCGGCCATGGCGTAGTTTCCGGCTCCAAAGGAGTTGCCGATGATCACAGTAAACTTGGGCACCTGTGCCACTGCCACGGCATGGACCATCTTTGCACCGTCTTTGGCTATACCTCCATGCTCGTACTGTTTACCCACGATAAATCCGGTAATGTTCTGAAGGAAGACTATGGGGATCTTCCTGACGGAGCACATGGAGATGAAGTGGGCTCCCTTCTGGGCTGCCTCTGAGAAGAACACGCCGTTATTTGCAACTATGCACACAGGGTATCCCATTATTCTTGCGAAACCTGTAACGAGGGTCGTGCCGTAGCGGGCCTTGAACTCGTGGAATCTCGATCCATCAACGATGCGAGCGATTATTTCCCTGACATCGAAGGGTTTTTTTAGATCTTTCGGAATTATCCCGTAGATCTCCTCAGGATCGTAGTAAGGGTCTTCGGGCTCTGAAACATCCAGCTGGAATTTATCGGACCTATTGAGATTTTCGATGATGTTTCTTGCAATTTGAATGGCGTGTCGATCGTCAACGGCAAAGTGGTCGGCCACACCAGAGATGCGGGTATGGACATCTGCTCCACCAAGTTCCTCGGCGGTAACATCCACGCCTGTGGCAGCTTTGACGAGAGGGGGACCTCCGATGAAGATGGTTCCCTGCTCTTTAACTATGATGGTTTCATCGCTCATGGCGGGTACATAGGCTCCACCTGCGGTGCATGAGCCCATGACTATTGAAATTTGAGGGATGTTTTCAGCGGACATACGCGCCTGATTGTAAAAAATTCTTCCGAAATGCTCCTTATCGGGAAAAACTTCAGCCTGGAGTGGCAAAAATACGCCACCTGAATCCACCATGTAAACGCATGGCAGGCGGTTCTGCATGGCGATTTCCTGTGCCCTTATGTGCTTCTTGATGGTTTCAGGAAAGTAAGTTCCACCCTTTACGGTGGCATCGTTGGCAACGATGCACACCTCTCTACCGTGAACCACGCCGATTCCCGTAATTATGCCGGCTGCGGGTACCTGATTATCGTACATTCCCCAGGCAGCAAGGGGGGAAAGTTCGAGAAAAGGCGTGTTCTTGTCGAGCAGTAGTTCTACCCTCTCCCTCGGCAGGAGCTTACCCCTTTCCTTATGCCTCTTTATCGCCTCCGGTGGTCCGCCCTTTTTAACCTGTTCAAGCCTTTCACGGAGCTGTTTCACGAGCTCCCTGTTGTGCTTCATATTTTCGATAAATTCCGGACTGGTGGTTTTTATCCTGGATTCGATCCTGAACATGTGCCACTCCTTTTTTCACAAAATAAAGCACCCTTTTGAAATTTTCAACCTGGGAAATGGGGTTTTCAAAAAAGCGTCTGTCAGTATGTATGTGGAATTTTTTTATCTGTGGTCTTATACTTCAATCTGTGCCGGTTCTTACATACTTAATCGGAAGTATTCCTTTTTCGTACATCCTGCCGAAAGTAGTCAGGGGTATAGACATCCGGAGAGTGGGAACAGGCAATGTCGGTGGTTCTAACGCCATGCGAGAGGCAGGATTTTTTATTGGCCTTATTGGGGGACTTTTAGATTTCGGGAAAGGTGTTTTAGCATCTCAGATTGCCGTTCACCATGGAAGTTCAGTTACCCTCTCCTTACTCGCAGTTGTGGTGGGGCACAGTTACCCGATTTTCCTCAAATTTCACGGTGGTCGTGGTATTGCACCTGCTCTCGGCGTTCTACTGTCTCTATATCCTCCGGGATTTGTGTTTTTTATCCTCGTAACCCTTCCTGGAATATTTTTTGGTGAATCTGCTCTCGCCACTTTTTTCGCAATCATACTGACGCCCGTGTTTTTCAAGATTTTTGCACCTGATTTTTTCAAAATCGTAGTATGTATTTCCCTTTTTCTTCTATTTCGCAGGGTATCGTTTGTTCTGAGGGATGTAAAAACCGGGAGGGATCCCCTTCTGGCTTTTTTTAACAGGCTACTCTTTGATGCCCCTGAGAAGGAAAAATTTGGAACGATTTTTAGGAGGTGAGTTATGAACTTTGAGTTGACAGAAGAGCAAAAAATGGCAAGGGACATGGCAAGGGAGTTTGCCGAAAAGGAGGTAAAGCCCGTTGCCAGGGAGCTTGACAGGGAGGCAAAATTCCCTGCGGAAATTGTAAAGAAAATGGCTGAGCTTGGTATGTTCGGTGTTTATGTCCCTGAGGAGTACGATGGGGCCGGTATGGATGTAGTCAGTTATGCGCTCATGGTGGAGGAGATTTCAAGGGCATGTGCTGGAACAGGTGTAATAATGTCAGCCCACACATCCCTCGTTGTGGATCCCATAATGAAGTACGGGACAGAGGAGCAGAAAAGGAAGTACCTGCCGCTTCTTGCATCCGGCAGGGTTCTTGGTGCTCACGGGATGACGGAGCCGGAGGCGGGAACGGATATTTCGGGTATCAAGACCCGTGCGGTAAAGGATGGAAACCAATGGGTGATCAACGGGCGGAAGATTTTTATCACCAACGGGCGGGAGGCCGGTATATATTTGATATTTGCAAAAACGGATCCCGAGAAGGGGCACAGAGGACTTTCTGCTTTCATCGTGGAGAGGGATACACCGGGATTTTCTATAGGGAAAATAGAGCACAAGCTGGGTATAAGGGCATCCTCAACGGCTGAGCTGATATTTGAGGATATGAGGGTGCCTGAAGAGAACATGCTCGGTGAGAGAGGTGAGGGGTTTTACATAGCCCTTGACGCTTACGATGGTGGGAGGATCGGGATTGCTGCCCAGGCTGTGGGTATTGCCCGTGCGGCATTTGAGGAGTCGGTGGCATACGCCAGGGAGAGAAAGCAGTTTGGCAGGCCAATTGCCGAGTTCCAGGCAATTCAGTGGAAAATAGCGGACATGGCGATGCTCATTGAGGCTGCGAGACTTCTGTATCTCAAGGCGGCTTTTCTAAAGGACAGGGGAGAGGACTATGTAGTGGCCTCTGCCTATGCCAAACTTTTTGCATCCGATGTGGCGATGAGGGTAACGAGGGAGGCGATACAGGTGCACGGGGGTTACGGTTACACTGAGGACTTTGATGTTGAGAGACATTATCGTGATGCGAAGATAACGGAGATATACGAGGGAACGAGCGAGGCCCACAGGTTAACGATAGCGAGGGCATTTTTGAGGAAGTAGGTGGGTGGGGCCGCGCGCCGGAGGCGCGCGGCCCCCATTTCCACCATGAATTATATGACGATCTCCCAAATATCAGATACACGATGGTTACAGCTTCTCGATAATCTGGATTTTTACCCACCTTTCTACTCCCCCCTGTGGCTCAGGGCCTACGAAAAGGTCAAAAAAGGCTACAGGGCAGGTGCCTTTGAGATAAATTGCAAAGAAACCACCTATTTATTCCCCTACCTCGAATCACGGTTCCTCATTTTCAAAATCCTTTACAGTAATCCCCTTTCCACATATGGAGGGCCGGTTTTAGTTTCAGGTGATCACGATCCCGGGTGCCTGAGGAGGGCAATGAAGTATCTGTCCAGAAGATTTTCCGGTATTTTGATCAATTTCGACCCTTTCAACACTGTGAGGGAGGAAATTTTTTCAGGTTTCAGGGTGACCCGTGGGTTTACCCATGTAATAGATGCGAGGAGTGGGTTTCGTTTTTCCGGAAGTTTTTTAAGAGGAGTAAAAAAGGCCCGGAGAGAGGGGGTGGAGGTTGCTGTCAACGAATTTGTCGGAGATTTCCTTGCCGAGATTTTCAGGAGAGGGTGGCTTGATAAGAGGTTACAGGGAAAGGATTTTTTCTTTAAGGAGTTGATAGAAAGCGGATGTGCCAGACTTTATTCAGCTGTTTATCGTGGTGAGCCGATAGCTCACATTTACATCCTCTTTGGCAGAAACTACGCATTTTACCATTATGGAGTGGCAAGGAAAGAGTATTTAGGTCTGAGACCCAATAATCTTTTGCACTACACGGTGGTTCGTGAGAACGGTATCTACAATCTGGGTTCAAGTGTGGGACTTCCAGGAGTTGAGGAGTTCAAGCGCAGGATGGGAGCGATGAGGGTTTCAGTTGTCAGTATTTACAGGGGGATTATTCCCAGGAGGCCGTGGCGTGGTGGAACAGTTTGAAAAGGGGGTGGGGATAAATTAAAATAAACCAAATTCAAAAATAGGAGGTCAAAATGAAGAAGTTGACGGTCGTGTTGTCTTTGCTCGCAGTGGCTGTTTTAAACGCAAAGGCAACAATCTCTGAAGACCTGCAGAAAGTGCTGAACCAAGTGGATCCAGAGTCATTTGTCAGGGTAATAGTCCATCCCTCTTTCCAGCCTGATTACAGCCGTCTTGAAAGGGAGTTTAAGGGGGATGTAGAAGCGGTGTCCCATTATCTCAAACAGGTTGCAGAGTCCAGTCAGGCGCCTATTGTTGAGTTTATTGAATCAAATAGAGATCTGGTAGCAGAATACGACAGGTTCTGGGTGGTAAACGCCATTTATGTGAAGGCAAAACCCGGGTTTATAAAGAGACTTGCAAAAAGAGAAGATGTAGGGTTAATTGAGCTTGATAGGAAGGTGCATCTTACGAGGGTAACACCTTCAAAGGTTGAGGGTGTTAAGATGGCTCCGAGGTGGAACATAAGGAAGGTCAAGGCTGACAGTGTCTGGCTTCTCGGATATATGGGACAGGGAGTTGTGATAGGTCACATTGATACGGGAGTTGATACATCACATCCGGCATTGAGCGGGAAATTTTCGGGGCATTTTTACGATGCAACCAACTCGTCGTTTTCCCCACCCTATGATGATGTTGGACATGGAACACATACGATGGGCATAATGGTCGGGGGCGATGGCCCCGGACCTTTTACGGCCGACATAGGAGTTGCCCCCGGTGCCACATTTGCCTCGGCAAAGGCGTTTACTTCGAGCGGTGGTTTTTCCAGCTGGATCATGAGATCTTTCCAGTGGTTTGCCAATCTCAGAGCAGATTCAGGAGTTGATGTCAGAATATTGAATAATTCATGGGGCTCTTGTGACACTCTTTCCACCACATACTGGGATATGATATGGAGTATTAGGGCCCTTGGTATGATACCTGTATTTTCGATTGGCAACAGAGATATTAACTGTCCAAACATCCGTGCCGGTACACCCGGGAATTATGCAACAGTGATAGGTGTTGGGGCGACAAACTCCTTTGATATGGTCGCGACATTTTCACAGAGAGGTCCTGCCCCCAATACTTACCCGTGGAATGATACCACCTACTGGTCAAGACCTGACTGGAACTTTATAAAACCGGATATATCGGCTCCGGGTGAGGGAGTTTCCTCGTCAGTGCCGGGCGGAGGTTATGCCTCCTGGGATGGAACCTCCATGGCAGCTCCCCATGTATCTGGTGTGATCGCACTGATGTTAAGTAAAAATCCCTCCCTGGACTACTATCAGATATACCGGATTTTAACGAATAGTGCCAGGCATGTAGGGAACACAACATTTCCCAATAACGATTGGGGATGGGGTGTGGTTAACGCTCTCGCAGCCATAGACTCCACACCTTCGCCAAATTCCCCCATTCTCGTTCTTGTAAGCGTTGAAGTCAACGACGACAACGGAAGACTCGATCCCGGTGATACATCTCAGATTGTCGTTACACTTACAAACCTCTCGAATGTATCGGCAGTCAACACGGTTGCTCATCTCAGTGTCAGTTCCACCGATGTCTCGGTGGTCGACTCAACATCCAGTTATGGATCAGTTTCAAGGGGTGATACTGTTTCCAACACATCAGATCCATTTATCGTGGCTGTTTCTCCTGCTGCTCTATCCGGCTCCCAGGTTACCTTTAATCTGCATGTTGTTGCAAACGATACATTTACTGCTGATTTCGACTTCATCCTTGAAATTGGTCAGCCCAGATTTGATTATGCTGACATAGATACCGGGAATTGCATCCTCACGGTTACAGACAACGGTGCTATAGGATTTATGACTTCGGATCAGACCGAAGGTAATGGATTTATTTATCCCAAACACGGCCAGAACACTCTTTTCTATGGATCTCTGGCATTTGGAACCGATTCCACCTATGTGGTCGATAACTGGTACGAGCATGGAACCCAGGATGGGGATCTGGTGTTTACGATTTCACCTCCAGGAAGGCTCTACTATGTGTTACCACCTGATGTTGGAGACCAGGAAATATGGGGTATGATGTCTGACGCAGGACACCCATCGCCAAGGAATGTTACAGTGGAACAGATAGCTTACGGATATCACAGAAATGGGATCAACGATTTCGTCGTTATGAAGTATGTCTTCACGAATAACGGGACATCCACATTGAATAATTTTTATGTGGCCCAGTTTATTGACTTTGATATCGGGAACGATCCAAGCAGAAACTACTCCTTTATTGATACTTCCAGATACACCGCATTTATAACCCCAACGACCTACAACCCTGTTGTGGGAATCGCACTTCTCTATCCACGGGACAATGTGGCTAATATCAGTACCATTGCCAATCCCACCTATGTCTATCCCGATACGGGAATGACAGACCAGAACGAATGGAGATTCATGTCAGGGGCTTTGCACTTTGGTAATCAGACATCTGCCAACGACTACAGTGTCGTCGTCTCGGCAGGTCCGTTTACCCTTGCGCCCGGACAGGTGGATTCAGTGGTATTCGCCATTGTGGGAGGAACATCTTTTGGTGCTTACTATGCGCATGTGGACTCGGCCTACAATGTGTACCTCGTGGGTGTTGAAGAGAGTCAGATCAATCCTGGACTTATATCTCTCAGGCTCGCTCCCAATGTGGCAAGGAGATTCAGCACTTTGAACTTTACCCTGGATGTGAGAAAGAATGTTGAAATCAACCTGTACGACATAAGTGGAAGATCGGTCAGGAAAATCTTTAAAGGGACTCTTGATGCTGGTGTCCATAGTATGAACATGGACCTTCGGGGTCTCCGTGCCGGAGTTTACTTTGTTGAACTGAAGGCAGGGGATGTGAGGACGATCGGGAGATTGATGGTAGTGAGGTAGGGAAGAATTTTAGAAAGGGGGCGGGGCGCCGCGGAGCGGCGCCCCGCTTTTTTTACCTCTGGACAGGAGGTAGATGCCTTCTGTGCCGCCTCCACCTTGCCTCCTCAATTCTCACAAGCTGATCCTTCGTGAGTATTCCCCTCACTTTCAACATCATCTCAGCATGGGTAAATTTTATCTTCGAGATTACATCACCGAGCTCATCGTAAAGCTTCCTTAGATTCTCCAGATTTACATCCTCTCCGTTCATCTCCTTCTGGATACTGAGGAGAATCTTCTGCCTTTTGGACTGAAGGTCTATCAGCTTTTTTCTCCCTTCGTACCAGATGTTCTCGATCTTCTCTATTTGGTCAGCCTTAAGCTCAAGTCTCTCCTGAAGGGCCGGCGAAGTTATCAGCCTTTTTACAGGTATGTGCATGGGACCTGTGAACATTATAAGTGTTAGCATCAGCAGGTTCATTTTTTCACCTCCGTTGTTTCTCTATTAGACGGGTAGAACGGGGGAATTGTTCCCTACTCCCACTCGATGGTGGCAGGTGGCTTTGAGGTGATGTCGTAAACGACCCGGTTTATACCCGGAATTTCGTTGACGATTCTTGAAGATATTTTCTCCAGCAGGTCGTGAGGGAGTTTTGCCCAATCAGCTGTCATGCCGTCAACACTCGTTACAGCCCTGATGGCGACAACATACTCGTATGTTCTCTTATCCCCCATGACGCCAACTGATTTTATGGGCAGTAGTACGGGGAAGATCTGCCAGAGGTGGTCGTAAAGGCTGGCCTCCTTCACCTCTTCTTCCACGATGAGGTCCGCCAACCTTACCAGTTTCAGCCTCTCAACCGTCACGCTGCCTACGATCCTTATTGCAAATCCCGGGCCTGGGAAGGGATGTCTTTTTATAAGTTCTTCATCCATACCAAGGATGCGTCCGAGCTCCCTCACCTCATCTTTGAAAAGCATCCTGAGGGGCTCGAGGAGTTCAAAGGGTAACCAGTCCGGAAGACCTCCGACATTGTGATGGGACTTTATCGTTTCCGAGGGTCCCACTACAGGAGTGGATTCGATAACATCAGGGTAAAGGGTACCCTGGGCAAGAAATCTGATTCTGTCTTTTAACTTCAAAGACTCCCTGGTGAAGATTTCGATGAATTTTTCACCGATGATCTTCCTTTTTTCTTCCGGGTCAAGGATGCCTTTAAGAGCACTTAAAAACTCACCTGATGCGTTGACCATTCTCAAGTTTTTCAGGTGCCCGAAAAATCTTTTTATCCTTTCTGGCTCACCTATCTTGAGTAAACCGGTGTCGATAAAAACAGGGTAAAATCTATCCCCTACTGCCTTCTCAAGTAATTTTGCAACTACCGAGGAGTCAACACCCCCTGAAAGGGCGAGAATTACACCGTGATTGCCCACCTTTTCCCGTATCTCTTTAATGAGTGTTTCCGCATAATTTTTTAGCTGCCACTCACCACGGGCACCTGCGATCTTGAAAAGAAAGTTACCGATGATATCTTTCCCGTACTCAGTATGCACCACCTCAGGATGAAACTGAAGGCCGAATATCTTCCTTCTTTCGTCAGCTATTACCGCGTACTCTGAATTTTCAGTGGATCCTATGGTTTTGAAACCTTCTGGAATGCTCAGAACCTTATCTCCGTGGCTCATCCAGACATTGAACTTTTCGGGAAGGCCGTCAAATAAAGGGGATTTGTCGGTTACCCGGAGGGTTGCGAGTCCGTATTCCTTTTCCTCGGCCGGTGCGACCCTGCCGCCAAGGAGGTGAGTTATAATCTGTAATCCATAGCATATACCGAGGATGGGTTTTCCGGTATGCAGGATTTGAGGGTCAGGTAGATAGGGGCTTTCGTCGTAAACGCTTCCAGGCCCACCGCTCAGTATAATGGCGATTACATCTTCTCCCACGGATTCGGGCGGGATGTTGAATGGTACGATCTCCGAGTAAACATGCCATTCCCTGACCCTGCGTGCGATGAGTTGCGTGTACTGTGAGCCAAAGTCAAGGATTAGAACCCTTTCCATGGCTTAAATTTTAATGTATTCCAGACTCAATTTGGGAGGCGTTTCGAAAGTTTTCAGGTGTAGCTGCATTTTGACTGGAGGGGATTTTCAGAATTCCCTTGACTCATTTGAGGGGTAG
>Ga0256833_1002516_pt1 | contig 12839 bp, 12 predicted proteins | sample 356284metaG_FD_190535 | JGI IMG/M metagenome (GOLD analysis project Ga0256833, IMG submission 190535) | Hydrothermal vent microbial communities from Mid Atlantic Ridge, Atlantic Ocean - 356-284 | ecosystem: Environmental > Aquatic > Marine > Hydrothermal vents | place: Atlantic Ocean: Mid...
CTTTTATTAATTTATTGTTGAATTTATGAGATAATTTTTGGATTACATAGAGTAAGAAAGTGGTGACCCCAAGGAGAATTGAACTCCTGTAACATGGATGAAAACCATGGATCCTAACCGCTAGACGATGGGGCCACTTTGTTTTTAAATCAACTTATTTGTTGAGCCGAAATTATATAGATTTTACCCTTAAAAAAAGATAAATCTATATAAATTTTTCTACTGATTATAGAAGCTACGGAGCGCTCTAATAATTACAGCATTTTTAGAAATACTTTCCGCTTTTGCATTGTCATTCACAGTCTCATACAAATCTAAAGGAAGAGAAATTGAGAATGTTTTTGTCTCAACTTTTTTCTTTTTCGCTATCATAGAAACAACATTTCCAAGAAGTTCAATTATTTTTTTCGTATCAATTGGTTTTTGGATAAAACTGTTTACACCAACTTCAATTGATTCAGAAATTTTTTCCATATCATTACTTGCAGAAATTACAATAATAATTTGATTAGGATTTATTTCACGAATTTTACGAGAGAGTTCAATACCGTCCATTCCAGACATGATAATATCAACAAAAACTACATCTGGTTTCTCTTTCTCATATACTTCTAAAGCAGAAGCACCATCAAAACATGAATTTACTTTTGAAAAAAAGTTTTTAAATGTAGAACTTAAAAGCTCATTTGTAACTTTTTCATCTTCAACAACCAATGCTGTCAATTTTTTTGTTTGCTCAGTAAGCTGAATGAGGTCTAAATTATTAGCCATTAATTTTCCTTTTATTATTTGAATAGGGTATTATACAATAATAATAGTAAATAACAAAAACATTTTACAACAGTAGTTTTTAAATTTAATAAATTATTTTGTTTTAAATTGTTCCAACCACAATACATCATCCTCATTCTTACCAAAAGACTCTTTTTGATCTAACAAATTACCAATAATATCTTTGAGTGATTGTTCATCCAAAAATTTTAAAAGTTCAGGGTTAATAGAAGTAGGGGTTATTCCGTCGTAAGTGTTTAAAAGGTTTTGAATATCTTGTATAAGTTGTTTTTTTGTATCCAATAGTTTTTCCTCATTATTATATACTGGTTAACATAATGTAAATTCTCTTGAAAAATTTATGCGTATAAGTAAGGTACAAAATAAGCCGAGTTTTGTAGTGATAGTTATTAATCTACTGCACAACTTACGCTGTGCCTCTAGCGAAACAATAGCAATGTAAGACGCTAACCATCTGTTTCTTGCTGCCGTGTTGGGTTTACAAGCTCTCTATGTTGCCATAGAGACTGGTGGTCTCTTACACCACCTTTTCACCTTTACCACTAAATAGTGGCAGTCTAATCTCTGTTGCACTTTCCCTCACATTACTGCGGCCATTCGTTAAATGGAACACTGTCTTACAGCAGCTCGGACTTTCCTCTTGAAAATCAAGTAACTATCTTTTGTACCTTAGTGCAATTATACATTATTTTATAAAAAATAGACAGTGAACAATTGTTCATTTTATCTTTTAGTAATATTAACAGTTGTTCACTTACAGTTAAGAACAAATTAACAAGTGTTCATATATAATACTATTTAAATTAACAAATGTTCATAATAAACAAAAAGGAGAGTAAATGCCCAAAAATACGCAATTTACTAAAGGTAAGGGTACAAAAGAGAAGATATTAAAAGTAGCAACAGCCCTCTTCTCTCAATATGGCTATAAAGCAACAAGTGTAAGAAAAATTGCAGCAGAAGTGGGTATAAGAGAGAGCGCTTTGTATAACCATTTTAAAAATAAAGAAGATATATTTTTACAGGTAGCAAAAAATATTTTTACCTCCCCTTTCACATTTAATTCTGATGAAATTAAAGAATTAGCAGTTCGAGGAAAACCATTTTTACAAAAATTTACAACACAATATAAAATGCTCACCTTTGATAAAAAGAATGAAAACATGTTCCGACTCTTAATGATTGAACTTATGCAAAACAAAGAACTCAGAGAGGAGTTTATGAATGAATTTCATAATAAAAATATTAAAATACTCTCAGAGGCATTTTTTATCATGATGCAAAACTCATTAATACGTTCTAGTGATCCTATGATGATTTCTTATGAGTTTCTCAGCACCCTATTCTATTTACGCCTTCAAGTGACACTACTACGTTTTGATGCGCACTCTACGAATGCCTTGGCCACACAATTTGAAAAACATGTTGATTTCTTTTGGGAAAGTATAAAGCTCTAAACTAGAAAGGTGCTAATATTAAAAAGTATCAATACTATTTAATATTAAATTTATGTAATAAAAAAAGAGTAACTTCTAAAAAGAAGTTACTCTTACTTGAAAAAAAGTTTTTAATAAACTATTTTGTACCAAGTGCATCTAAAGCATATGCTTTACCAAGTGCATACGCTTTTTTATTTGCTTCATGTACTTTTGGCGGAACTTTTGAAAGCATAGTTTCAATCAAAGATTCTTCTGGAAGTACTTTTGTCATTGTATTTGTAATTGCTAGAGCAACAACAGATTGAGTAATAACATTACCGACCTCTTCTTTTGCAATAGTAATAATAGGAATTTCAATAATTTCCCATGTTTTTCTATCTTCATCAGTTGGATGAACAAGATTTGGATCAACAACAATTTTATTACCAGGTCTTACACCTTTTTTAAATTGGTGAAAAGAGACATCTGCAACAGAAAGCATAAAATCAATTTCACCTTCATTTGCATATGGATAACGAATCTCTTCATCATCAAGAGTAATATCAACAACTGTTGCACCACCACGAACTTGAGAAGTATAAGTAGCAGTTTTTAAACCATAACCACCATTTTTAATTTTACAAGCAGCCATAATTTCACCGGCAAGCAAAACACCTTGCCCACCAACACCAGTAAATCGTAAAGTGTGTCTCATTTATAACTCCTTATATTTTTTTCTCAAAATCATCTTGTGTGATTTTTGGACGTTGACCCTGTGCAGCTTTTTGAATCTCTGCATACATATCACAGTACTCTTCTTGTTCAACTTCTCTTAATACACCAGTTGGAAGAATGTTTTCTTTTTCAATTGGATCTTCGAGTGCTTCCCATTTCTTAAGTGGTAATGTAATGTTATCAATCCACTCTAAGTTTTCCATTGCACTTGCCATTTTATTTTTACGGCCAAGGTTAATATGACAGTTTGAAAGAACTTCAATAAAACTAAATCCTTTATGAGAAAATGCTTTTACAAGAATTTTTTCTAATTTTTTAGGATCTGTCATTGACTCACGAGCAACAAAAGAAGCTCCTGCACCAATTGCTAAATTAGAAGCGTTAAAAGTTGGGTCAATATTACCATTCTTTTGTGAAACAGTCCACATACCACGAGGTGTAGTTGGAGAAGTTTGAGAATTTGTAAGACCATAGATAAAGTTATTAATCAAAATAAAATTTAAATCAATATTTCTTCTACAACCGTGAATTGTATGGTTACCACCAATAGCAAGACCATCACCATCACCTGCGACAACAATTACTTTTGCATGTGGTTTTGCAAGTTTGATACCAGTAGCATAAGCAACAGTACGACCATGCGTAGTGTGAACTGTATTACAATCAATGTATGAAGAAAAACGACCTGAACATCCAATTCCAGATACAACACAAACTTCATTCATGTCCCAACCCATTTTTTCAATTGCACGGATAGTAGCTTTTAAAATAACACCATCACCACAACCCCAACACCACAGTGTTGGCATCTTGTTTACACGTAAATATTTATCATAATTAAATGCCATTAAATCATCTCCTTAACTTTTGCTACCATTTCAGCAGGTGCGATTGGACGCCCATTTGCTTTTAATAGTGTTGTAAAATCGTTACGTTTGATTACACGTTCAATCTCTTTTGAGTATTGACCCATATTCAATTCAGTAACCATAATTCTGTTTTCAAATTTTTTCCCAATCTCTTCTAATCTTTTGATTGGTGAAGGCCATAACATAATTGGTCTAAATAAACCTGCTTTGATTCCTTCTGAACGAAGTTTTTTAACAGCTTCATACGCACCAAGTGCAATTGAACCATACGCGATAATACAGATATCTGCATCTTCTAAATCTACTTCTTCATAATCTGGTAAATCATCAAGACCACCATTTTCTAAATGTACAGTGTTGATTTTTCCAACTAAACGTTCAATGTTAAATTCACATTGTTCAGCATCTTCTGTTGGGAAACCTTCTACACCATGGTGTAAACCAGTAACATGATATTTGTACCCTTCAAACATTGGGTTCAAAATTGCCGGTTTATTCATAGGAACATCATAAGGTTTATAATCTGCAGGATCTCCATGAAATTTTTCACGATCAACAATTGCAGCTTCAATCTCTTCAATATCTGGAAGATCAGCTTTTCCATGCATATGTCCAATTGTTTCATCAAGAAGCATAAAAACAGGCGTCATATATTTTTCAGCCAAGTTAAATGCACGTACTGTTTGTGTATAACACTCAGAAAGAGAACCAGCACATAAAGTAATTGATGCATAATCACCATGAGTCGGGTATTGTGCTTGACCAATATCCGCTTGAGAAACACGAGTTGGAAGACCAGTAGATGGACCACCACGCATAACATTTACAATAACAAGTGGAATCTCAGCAATAAATGCAAGACCAATTTGTTCCGCTTTAAGTGAAATACCAGGTCCTGAAGTAGCAGTAAATGCTTTCACACCCGCAGCTGAAGCACCAATAGCAGCTGATATACCAGCAATCTCATCTTCCATTTGAATAGCTGTACCACCAACCTTTGGTAAAAGGTCAGATGAAACGTGCATAACTTCTGATGATGGTGTAATTGGATATCCACCAAAAAATCTTGCTCCTGCTTCAACAGCAGCTTTTGCAGCAAGTTCATTACCAGTTGAGATAACTTCTCTCATTATTTAGCTCCTTTTTGTTTTAAAGACATATAATTGTTTGCTACAATTGCTTCTTGTCTTTTCTTCGCTTCATCAGTTAATTTTGCAAAACTTTTGCCAGCAGCTTTAAGCTCTTTTCTGTCTGCTACATAAATAGCAAAATCCGGACATGTAAGTTCACACTCATTACAACCTATACAAGCATCAGGATAATCAATTGATATCATCGCTCCAAGTGTTGATGTTGGTTCATATACCATTCCAAGTACGCCTGATGGACATACAGAAACACAAATATCACATGCTTTACAGTTGTTTGTGTTCACCCATACAGGTTGATCACCAGGATTTTCAGTTTTAAAAGTTCCCATTCATTCTCCTCTTTAAAAATGCAAACTTAAAGTTTGCATATCAATCTTTTGACTAAAGATTATCTTAGTTTATATAATTTTCCGATTAAAATGTGTTACAAACACCTACCTAAATTACAATATGTAACATAAGCGGGCTCACACAAGCTCATCAAACTATTTTTTCGCTAAAACCTCTGCCACAGCCTTTCCTATTTCCGCAGGAGAAACAACGACTTTTACACCAGCAGCTTCTAATGCTGCCATTTTTTCAGCTGCAGTTCCCGCAGTTCCAGAAATAATAGCACCTGCATGACCCATACGTTTTCCTTTAGGAGCAGTTTGTCCTGCAATAAAAGCAACCACAGGTTTTGTAATTTGTTCTTTAATAAGTTTAGCAGCTTGAATTTCAAGATCTCCACCAATTTCACCAATCATCACAATCGCTTCTGTCTCTGGATCTGCTTCAAACATTGGTAAAAGTTGTTTATATGAAAGACCAATAATTGGATCTCCACCAATACCAACAGCCGTAGTAATTCCAAAACCTTCTTTAACAACTTGATTTGCACCTTCGTATGTTAATGTTCCAGATTTTGAAATAAGCCCAACATTTCCTTTTTTGAAAATCATACCAGGCATAATTCCAATTTTACACTCATCTGCTGTAATAATACCAGGACAGTTTGGCCCAATCGTCTTCATATTGTGCTTTGTAGCATACTGTTTTGCATACATCATATCACGAACAGGTGCACCTTCTGTAATGATCACAGCAAGTTCGATTCCAGCATCAGCCGCTTCCATGACAGCATCTGCAACAAATGCAGGTGGAACAAAAATCATACTTACAGTGGCACCTGTACTCTCAACTGCATCTTTTACAGTATTAAACACTGGTTTACCTAAATGTTCTTGTCCACCTTTGTTTGGTGTAACACCACCAACAATTTGTGTACCATAGTCAATACATTGCTCAGCATGAAAAGAACCCTCTTTACCTGTAAAACCTTGAACGATAACTTTTGTATCTTTATTTACTAAAATAGACATGTCTTATAACTCTCCTTTGGCTGCTGCAACTGCTTTTGCTGCACCATCAGCTAAATCTGTTGCTGCTATAACATTTGCAATATTTGCATTTTTAAGAATTTCTGCTGCTTCTGGTGCATTTGTACCATCAAGACGAACAATAACTGGAACATGAACATCTACAAGTTTTGTAGCTTCTAAAATTCCATTTGCAATACGATCACAACGTACAATTCCACCAAAAATATTAACAAAAATTGCTTTTACATTTGGATTTTTTAAAATAATTTCAAAACCTTTTGCAACAGTCTCTGCATTGGCACTTCCACCAACATCCAAGAAGTTTGCAGGTGTTCCACCCATATAGTTGATGGTATCCATTGTACCCATCGCAAGACCGGCACCATTTACCATACAACCAATCTCTCCATCAAGAGCGATGTATGAAAGACCATATTGAGAAGCTTCTCTCTCATCTGGATCCTCTTCAGTGATATCTCTCATCTCTTCAATGTCTGCATGACGATAAAGAGCAGAATCATCAAATCCCATTTTACCATCAAGTGCAAGAAAGTCCCCTGCTCCAGTTTTGATTAAAGGATTGATTTCAATCATCTCTGCATCTTTATCCATATAAACTTTAAAAAGTTTTGATGCAAAATCAATCATTTTTCTTTGTTCATTTTTATCTGTAATGCCAAGACCAAAAACTAACTCACGGCCATGAAATCCTTGAAAACCAATTGATGGATCAACTTGAACTTTAATGATTTTTTCTGGAGTCTTTTCAGCTACAGTTTCAATATCCATACCACCTTCAGTTGAAGCCATAATGATTGGCATCTCAGCAGCACGATCAAGGACAACAGAGAGATAGAGCTCATCTTTGATATCTGCGCCCTCTTCTATGTAAACCTTTTGTACAAGTTTTCCTTCTGGACCAGTTTGGTGTGTTACTAATGTCATACCAATAATTTCAGAAGCAAGTTGTTTTACCTCTTCTAAACTCTTAGCAAGTTTAACACCACCACCAAGACCACGTCCACCTGCATGGATTTGTGCTTTGACAACCCAAATATCTCCACCAAGTGTTTCAGCCGCTTTTACAGCCTCATCCGGTGTATTTGCTATAATACCTTTTGGTGTAGGAACACCATACTGAGCAAAAACTTGTTTTGCTTGATACTCATGTATATTCATCTATTCTCCTTGTTATAAATTAAGTCTACTTATTAAGCCTTAGGCGCAATCATTTCTTGAGGTTTCACATACTCATCAAACTGTTCAGCAGTTAAAAGACCAAGTTCAATTGCTGTCTCTTTGAGTGTTGAATTGTTCGCATGCGCAGTTTTTGCAATTTTTGCAGCGTTTTCATATCCAATATATGGATTAAGAGCTGTTACAAGCATTAAAGAATTGTTTAAATAATAATCAATTTTATCTTCAACAGGTTTTATTCCAACAGCCGCATTATCGTTAAAAGAAACTATAGAGTCACTTAAAAGTCTTACAGATTGTAAAAAGTTGTATGCAATTACCGGTTTAAAGACATTTAATTCAAAATTACCTTGTGATGCTGCAAAACCAATTGTTGCATCATTTCCCATAACTTGACATGCTACCATTGTTACTGCTTCACTTTGTGTAGGATTAACTTTACCTGGCATAATAGAACTTCCCGGCTCATTTGCTGGAATTTCAATTTCACCAATACCACAACGTGGGCCAGAAGCTAACCAACGAACATCGTTCGCAATTTTCATCATATCAGCAGCGAGTGCTTTAAGTGCACCATGTGCAAAAACAAGTGCATCGTGAGAAGTTAAAGCATGGAATTTATTTGGAGCTGTAATAAAATCATGTCCAGTTAATTCACTTAATTTTTTTGCAACTCTCTCACCAAGTTCAGGATGTGCATTTAAACCAGTACCAACAGCTGTACCACCAAGAGCAAGTTCACGAACAGCTTCTAAAGAATCTTTTGCCATCTTCTCAGATTTGTTAAGCATTTCAACCCAACCACTGATCTCTTGACCAAGTGTAAGTGGTGTAGCATCTTGAAGATGAGTACGTCCAATTTTTACAATATGAGCAAACTCTTCACTTTTTGCTTGGAGTGTTGCTTTTAATTTTGCAATAGCAGGAAGGAGTTGTTCTTCCACAGCTATGACCGATGCAACATGAAGTGCTGTCGGATATGTATCGTTTGATGATTGCGATTTATTTACATCATCATTAGGGTGAACAAGTTTCTCTTTTCTAAAATCACCGCCGAGTATCTCAGTAGCACGGTTAGCAAGAACTTCATTGTTATTCATATTTGATTGTGTGCCTGAACCTGTTTGCCATACAACTAATGGATAATTTCCATCTAATTTTCCAGCAAGCATATCGTCAGCAGCCTGCGCAATAGCATCTGCTTTAGCAGCATCAAGTTTACCGAGATCTTTATTTACAAGAGCAACAGCTTTTTTAAGGTAAGAAAATGCACGTGTAATCTCATATGGCATTTTCTCTTCACCAATTTTAAAGTTTTGAACACTTCGTTGCGTTTGCGCACCCCAGTAAGCATCTACAGGAACCTCAATTTCTCCCATAGTATCTTTTTCAATACGAGTTTTCATACTATTTATTCTCCTTCAAAAAAATTGTTTGTATTTAATGTGTCTATCAAAGTTTGCACAGATTGACAAGATTGTGCAAACATTTTTGTCTCTTTCTCATCAAGGGTAACCTCAATGATTTTTTCTGCACCCTTAGCACCAAGCATTACAGGAACACCTGACACTACATCAGAGTAGCCATATTCACCTTCAAGGCATACTGCACAAGGATGAATTTGTTTTGTATCTTTTAATATAGCATCAACCATTATAGCTGCTGATTTTGCAGGAGCATAATACGCCGAACCAGTTTTAAGATAACCAACAATTTCTGCTCCACCATGACGTGTTCTATCAACAATTTCATCAATTTCATTTTGCGTTAAAACATCTGTCAATGGTACACCAGCAACAGTAGAATAACGAGGAAGAGGTACCATATCATCACCATGTCCACCCATTACAGAAGCACGAATTTGTCCCCCACCATAACCTAGTTTTTCTTGTATAAACGCAGCCATTCGTGAGCTATCAAGAATTCCTGCCATTCCAATAACGCGACTTCTTTCAAAGCCACTCTCTTGGAGTGCAACATAAGTCATTGCATCTAAAGGATTTGATACCATTATAATAATAGCTTGAGGAGAATATTTTGCAACGCCTTGAACCACTTCTTTTGTGATTTTTGCATTTATCATAAGTAAATCGTCACGGCTCATTCCAGGAAGTCTTGGACTTCCTGCAGTAATAACAACTACGTCACAATCAACTAAATCCGACATCTCTTCAGCAACAGACACCACTGTATGACTTCTTACTGCAGAGGCAGCTTGAGACATATCTAAAGCTTTCCCTTTTGCTACGTCAATTTTATTATCTCGAAGAATAATCTCATGACAAGACCCTTGCATTGCAAGAGAATATGCAACTGTAGCACCAACATTCCCCGCTCCTACAATTCCGACTCTTTTTCCTTGACTCATTCAGGCTCCTTAATATTGTTTAGTATGACACCAACAGAGATACACTTAAACAATAAGTGCGAACACCTAGCATTTAAGTATATTCAATACCATACAGATAGATGAATTAATTCATCTTTTATATAAAACCCTCTACTCTAGTTTCATAAAAAAAATGAATTTTGTGCCAAAAAAGGCACAAAATCACTACATTAAATTGCGTCTATTATCGCATTTAATGTTGCAGATGGACGCATTGCTTTTTCTGCTTTTGCATCATCTGGACGGAAATATCCACCAATATCTTGTGGTTTTCCTTCAGCATCTAATAATTCAGAAAGAATTTTTTCCTCATTTTTAATGAGTTCTTCCGCTACAGGAGTAAATTTTTCAGCAAGTGCACTATCAGCAGTCTGTGTGCTTAATGCCTCTGCCCAGTAACGAGCAACCCAGTAATGAGATGCTTTATTATCTGCTTCTTTACATTTTCTTCCTGGCGCTTTGTCGTTTTCTAAATAACCTTCATTTGCTTTATCAAGCCCTTCAGTTAATGCACCAATTTTAGAATCTTCATTTTTTTGATATATCATACGTAAAGATTCTGCAAGTGCTAAAAATTCACCAAGTGAATCCCATCGTAAATGTCCACACTCTAAAAATTGATCAACATGTTTAGGTGCAGAACCACCGGCACCTGTTTCAAAAAGGCCACCACCAGCTAATAATGGAACAATTGAAAGCATTTTTGCAGATGTTCCAAGTTCTAAAATTGGATACATATCTGTTAAATAATCTCTTAATACATTTCCAGTTACAGAAATTGTATTTTTACCAGCTCTTACTCTTTCGTTTGTATATCTTGTTGCTGATGCAATATCCATAATTTTAATATCTAAACCTGTTGTATCATACTCTTTTAAATATTTTTCGACTTTTTGAATCATTTGTGCATCATGTGCTCTGTCTTTATCTAACCAGAAAATTGCAGGATCACCAGTAAGTTTTGCTCTCTCAACTGCTAAACGAACCCAGTCTTTGATTGGAATATCTTTTGCACGAGACATTCTCCAAATATCACCTTTTTCTACATCAAAACTCATAAGTTCGCTACCATCTTCTGCAGTAACTGTAACTTTACCGTTTTCTGCCATTTCAAATGTAGTTGGATGAGAACCATACTCTTCTGCTTTTTGTGCCATAAGTCCAACATTTGCAACATTACCCATAGTAGTTACATCATATTGTCCATTTTTAACACAGTCATCAACCATTTCTTTGTAGAAAAATGCATAACTTCTATCTGGAATTACAGCAACACACTCTACTGCATCTCCATTTCTGTCCCATTGTTTTCCACCTTCACGAATCACAACTGGCATTGAAGCATCAATAATAACATCATTTGAAGCATTAAAGTTTGTTGTACCTTTATCAGAGTCAACCATTGCAATTTTTGGGCTGTCAGAATCTACAACAGCTTTAAACGCAGCTTTTATTTCAGCCTCTTTTTCATGACCTGCAATTTTTTTCTCAATATCAGAGATACCAAGTCTTGCATTTACATTCAACTCAGCAAATACATCTGCATATTTTTCAAATACAGGAGCAAAGAATACTTCTAAAGCATGACCAAACATAATTGGATCAGATACTTTCATCATAGTAGCTTTTAGGTGGATTGACCATAAAACACCATTTGCTTTTGCATCATCAATTGATTTTTGAATAAATGCACGTAAACTTTTTACAGACATAAATGTACCATCTAAAATTTCACCATCAAGTGCATCAATAGTTTTTAACTCTTTACCATTTAAAGCAATTGTAACTTTTTGTGCTTTATCCATTGTCACTGATTTTTCATTTTCAAAGAAGTCACCCTCTTCCATATGCGCAACATACGCTTTAGAATTTTCAGCAAACGGTTTGAGTCTGTGAGGATGCTCTTGTGCATACTTTTTAACAGCATGCGCTGCACGTCTGTCAGAGTTTCCTTCACGAAGAACAGGGTTTACCGCAGAACCAAGGCAAGGGTTGTATTTTGCACGGATCGCTTCTTCTTCAGGAGTTGATGGATTTTCAGGAAAATCAGGAATGTCAAAACCTTGCTCTTGAAGCTCTGCAATACACTCTTTGAGTTGTCCAACAGAAGCAGAAATATTTGGAAGTTTAATAATATTTCCCTCAGGTTGTTGTACAACCTCTCCTAATTTAGATAATTCATCTTCTGCAAGACCCATCGCAGCTAGGACTCTATTTGCAAGTGAAATATCACTAGTAACTACATCTACACCAGCAGCTTTTGTAAAAGCTTGTACAATTGGTAACAGTGAATACGTTGCTAAAGCCGGAGCTTCATCAATTTTAGACCAAATAATTTTTGACATTGTATGTCCTCATGAATAATTTTTAATCACATGATAGCTATACTTCATGGATTTTACAAACTTAATAATAGCACTAAGATAGATAAAATAAACAATAGCAGCGCAAAGAATAGAATATATTTTAAATATGTTTCATTTTGTAGCATGCCTTATGTTGGCTAAATGTGTAGAATAGTTACATGCAAACTTATGCATACCAGATTTTGATTTTACGAAATACAAATAATTTGTTTTAGCTGGAAAAATAGCCGCTTTAAGAGCAGCGATACTCACCGTGCATACAGGGATTGAAGGAACTCCTCTATGTTTATATGTATTATAAATACTCATGTCATTACGTATTCTTTTGGCCGTAACTTTTACATGCGAATATTTCCCATAATTAAGCGTTCCATCCATCTGTAGCTTCATATTTTTACGCAACCTGTTATAGATGACAGAGCTTACAATTGGCATCTCTTTTTCATTTGCTGATTCTTTTTGTATGATAGATGCTAATGCTACATAATGAAACCATCTCTTTTCATTATATGTACCAAAAATTTTATACGAAAGCTCTTTTACTCTGTCCATAGAACGCTT
>Ga0256833_1002517_pt1 | contig 12837 bp, 11 predicted proteins | sample 356284metaG_FD_190535 | JGI IMG/M metagenome (GOLD analysis project Ga0256833, IMG submission 190535) | Hydrothermal vent microbial communities from Mid Atlantic Ridge, Atlantic Ocean - 356-284 | ecosystem: Environmental > Aquatic > Marine > Hydrothermal vents | place: Atlantic Ocean: Mid...
AAAATATAACTTTTTTAGAATATAATCGCTAAAAGTTATAACTTTTAGCGATTAAGTTCCCTAAATGTCTTGTTTATTGTTTTTCTCTCAATTGATTACACAACTTGTTCCGGTATATTGGAAAATTAAAATAGATTTTTGGCTGAGAAGTGTTATTATAAATTTACTTGCCTGTTAATTTATATTTGTATAATCTAAATATAAATATCATTAAACCTAACTGCGATTTAAAACGCTTAGGCTCTTTATATAATCTATATAACCATTCTATACCATTATTAACAAAAAAATCAGGTGCACGCTTTAGTTTACCCGCTAAAATATCTAAACGACCACCTGAGCCAATAAATATTATCTCAGGGAATTTTTTATTTAATTCAGCACTCAACATTTCTTGCTTTGGCGAACCTAAAGAAATCATTACCATTTGTGGCTTTGTTTCTTTTAATTTTTTTTCTATTTCTGTTTTATCTTTAAAAAAACCATTATTTCTACCTACAATATTAATATTAGGATATTTAACTTTGACCTTTTCTACTGCTAATTTATTATTTTCTTCGGTTGTTCCTAAAAAGAACATTCTTAAGTTATGTTTATCTGCAATATCTAATGATAAGCCGGGTAAATCTAACTTAATTACCTTTTGTTTATGTAAAGTTTTAAATGCGATTAAAGCACCTGCTCCATCAGGTGTTTGAATTAAAGCATTATCAATTGCTGATTTAGTATCAGAATCTTTATTATATTTTACAATTTTTAACGCATTTATAGCAGCAGTATAACCGCCTTGTTTTTTATTTATTTTATCTAAAATAAAATCTTCTACTTCTTTTGGGGAAGTAACATTGTAACACGGGCAATTTATTAATTTGTATTGTTTCATTATTTTTCACATTTTCAATTTAATAATCTAAAAACTCTGTTTTAGATTAACTTCGTTGAGGGCTTCGCCGTTTAAAAGGGTATATTTTTATTTTGTTTACTTTTATTGGGTTCATTTATAAATTATTTGTTTATAGCCGTTTTTTAGTTTTTAAGTAATATGTTCTTGAAAAATTATGTTGGGGTTGTTCAGTCTTAGACTACGCTCAGACTGACAATGCTCGGGTTAACAATGATACTCAGATTAACAACTACACTTAAGCTGACAAGATTCTTGGGCTGTTCTTAAGATGTTCCGGTTAGAACAATTCTCTCCGATTGATAATTCATTAATCGTTTTAAATATTATGTTGCTGGTTATTTTTGTCCTATGTCACCCTGAGCGGAGTCGAAGTGTGTATCATTAGCTTATTCCTTACTATGATTAGAATTGAAATAAATATGCGAGGTGTTATTTTCTATAAAAAAATAAATACCGGGCAATAAAAAAATCTGTTTTTAGCTATTGTAACCTTACATGTGTTGGTTTAGTATTTTTTCTACTTCTTTTTTGTTAAAAAATTCGTTAAATAATTAATAACATATTCTTTCCGGCAAATTAGTAAATACTGACAACTAACAATTTATAGTAAAAATATGCTATATTAACTACTAATTACACATTATTAATTAAATATTGCTAATTGTTTTATAGTTCTTTGCTCAAAAATTCTTTTAGTGTTAAATGTTCTATTCCGTTATAGCTGTCTAATTTTATATCATCAAGGCTAACTACCCATTTAGGAAAGTTGTCTTTTATTTTTAATAGATTACCAAATTCTCGTTCTACTTCTTTTTTTGAATTGAGATATGTTGTTGCCTGAATATACATTTTTTTATTTTGTTTAACACAAACAAAATCTATTTCTTTATCGTTAAATTTACCTATTTTAATTTCATAACCTAACATTTTTAAATGATTGAATATCATATTTTCGGTTATTTTAGCAATATCATCGGATTTAAATCCTGTAATTGAGTTTCGTAAGCCAATATCGTTAAAATAATATTTTTCGCCTATTTCAAAGCTTCGTTTGCCTTTAATATCGTATCGTTTTATGCTATGAACCAAAAATGCATCGGATAAAAAATACAGATAATTTAATACGGCTTGATTGGATATTTTTATTTTTTGTGATTTTAGATAATCGCTAATTTTTTTTGCAGATACCAAATTGCCTATATTGTCGGCAATAAAATAACTTAAATCGTTTAAAAAACGAATATTTCTAATGTTATTGCGTGAAACAATATCTTTTAATAAAATAGTTTGATAAATATTTTTAAGATAATCGAAAACAATCTCATCGTTTAATTCGAGATGCTTAATGTATGGATGCCCGCCATATCGCATATATAGTTTTAAACTTTCGTGTGTATTCGGTAATTTATTAAATTCTAGAAATTCTAAAAAACTTAAAGGATAAATTTCTATTTTTATATATCTGCCACTTAAAAATGTTGCTAACTCACCCGAAAGTAAATTAGCATTGCTACCTGTACAATAAATATCGTAGTTTTGCTCTGCTTGCAACGAACGCAAGGCATTTTCAAAATTCTCTATTTCTTGTATTTCGTCAATTAATATTGCTGCTTTGCTTGTTTTAAACGATTTTATATATCGAATTAAATCATCGTCGGTTTTTATGTGCTTATATTTGTGAAGTTCTTTGTTGATATGAATAACTTGTATTTTAGGATTGATACTTTTTAGTTTATCTATTATCTGCAATAAAAAATAACTTTTACCTACACGTCGCTGACCGGTTATTACTTTAATAATGTTTTGTGAAATAAACGGCTGTATTTTATTTATATAATATTTTCTTTCTATATATTCCATTATACTGTAAACTTTCTGCAAATATAGCAATTCTTTCTATCATAATAGAAACTTTTATATTTTTTTGTGTTTCTTGCCACAGATTACTGATAACTAAGGCTTTATAGTAAAGAGTATGCTGTATTTAATAAGCTAATATTTAACCACAAATTTACACTTATGTTCTCAAATTGTTTTTTTCTCCCGCAGATACCGCAGATGTAAGCAGAGTTTAATTACTAATTGCACATTATATAATTACCAATTTCTAATATCAATTATATTTACAAGGTAAATTAATCATAAAATTACATTATGAACTCAACAAAATTTTCTTTATTTATTACTGTAAATTCAGAATTAGGATAGGCATTACTGAATGTTTTTGACAAATATGCTTTTGCATTATTATTCCATTTTATTTCGTAGGCATAAATCTTTCCGTCTCGTTCTTCTATATAATCTATTTCTTGTTGAGCGTGTGTTCGCCAAAAATATTTATTTGCCCAAATATTATTATAATGAGTGTGTTTTATTCTTTCGGTTATAATAAAGTTTTCCCATAATGCTCCAATATCTTGTCGTAAACCGGGCTGATTAAAATTCGCAATTAGTGCATTTCTTATACCATTATCATAGAAATAAATTTTGTGCGATTTTTTTAATTCTTTTCTTAAATTACGACTAAAAGAGCTTAATCGATAGATGACAAAGCTTTTTTCTAAGAGTTGAATGTATTTTTCAATGGTTTGGTTATCAAGACCTATTGTTTTGCCTAATTCGTTATACGAAACCTGATTACCTAATTGCAATGCTAATGCTTGTAAAAGTTTTACCAACTTATCGGGTTTTTTAATATTTTGCCACATTAAAATATCTTTGTATAAATAACTTTCGGATAGTTGTTTTAAGATTTCTTTTTCAGAACCCGGGTTATTTACCACATCGGGATAATATCCATATATTAAACGATGATTTAATAATCGTTTTTCTTGTAACAAACTAATATTATTTACCATTTCTGCAAATGATAAAGGGAACAACATATATTCCCATTTCCTACCGGTTAACGGCTCGTTTAGTTTGTTGCTTAAATCGAATGATGATGAACCTGTGGCAATTAATTGCTTGTCTTGTAATTGGTCGGTTATTAATTTAAATTTTAATCCTACATCATTTATTCGTTGTGCTTCGTCAACTATTATTATTTTATATTTATTAAATAAAACTTTAAATTGTGTTGATGATGCTTGATTAAAAATTTCTCTAACATCTTGCTCATCGGCATCTAACCACAACACATCGCTTGATGTAAAAAGCTTTTTTAATAATGTTGTTTTACCTGTTTGACGAGCTCCAACTATTATTATTGCCTTATTTTTATTAAGTTTTTCTTTTATGTTGTTTTCTAATAATCTATTTATCATTTGTTAAATATTAGAGTGTAATCGCAAATTTACTAACAATTTTGCGAATTAACACGCATTATTTATAAAAATTGCATTTACGATATTTATTAACGACCTATTTTTTAATTACTAATTACACATTACCAACCAATATTCTTTTTATTTTCTGTCCACTGATTTACTCTGATTTATTTTATATTAAGTTTAACCACAAACTTTCACTTATTTTCTCAAATTGTTTTTTTTCCACGCAGATACCGCAAATGTACGCAGAGTTTTATACTAAGCTAATTATTAATTGTACATTACACATTGTTAATTGTATATTGCTAATTCTTTACAAACTGCCCATACTCCCCAATAGTTTCGTCTTTACGTATAAGTTTGGCAGGGTTGCCGGCTACTATTGAGAAATCTTCTATGTTTTTGGTTACAACCGAGCCTGCTCCTATAATGACATTATTTCCTATTCTAACACCAGGCATTATAATGGCATTGGCACCTATAAAAACATTATTACCAATTATTGTATCTAAAAAGGTTCCGTTACCCATTACGTAATTGTGTGTAAGTATAACTGCACCAGTTGTTATAACTGATTTTTTACCAATATAAATTCCTCTGGGATTAGTTTTATCTAAACGTGCTTTAAGCGATATTAAAGCCGATGGATGAATATGCATTCCATACACTTTGGTATAAACAAAATGTTTTAAGAATATGATTATTCTACGTATTAGGGTTCTTAGTTTTGACATAATTAAAGTTTTGAATATATTTTAATTAATTTTATTGCTTCGTTGTCCCAATTTACTTTATCGACTGCTATTTTTCTAGCATTATTTTTAATAATAGATAAATCCTTTTTTAAAAGATTATTTATTGCATTTGCAATAGTTTTCGGTGTTGTAATATCAAACGTTTCCCCAATATAGGTATTGCCATTATTTATTAATTGTTCTAAATTTTCGTAATTTGATACTACCAAAGGTAGCCCCGCCATTAAAGATTGAGAAACTTTATTTAAAGCTGAAAATTTAGAGTTTAAGCTTGTTGCATAAATTGGAATTACAGAAATATCAGCTCCTGATATAAAATGAACGATATCTTTAAATGGAACAGGTCCCGTAAAATGAACTCTATTTTGGACATTGTTATTTTTAGCAATATCTAACAAAACTTGCTTCGTATTGCCTATAACATTACCAATAATATAAAAATTTAAATTTTTATTAATTTGTGGTAATGCTTCAATAACTTTATCAACACTTTGGTTAAGACCATATGTAATATTACCAATAAAAATTAGGACTATTTGATTATTTGGAATATCTATAATATTACGAATAGATTTACTTCTATCTATTTCTATAATTGGTTCATTGTTTTCTATAATTTTAGGCATTTTACAGTTATAGTGTTTAGCAAATAGTTCTGCTCGTTTTTCGTTTGCTTGTAGTATTACATTGGCGATTAATATTAATAGTCGCTCTTTAAAAACATCAATTAAGGTTACTAATTTATTTCGTAAACGTTCCGGATTGTGTCTTTTGTGGTAATTAAGTTCGTGAGCATCGAAAATTAGTTTTTTCCTATATAGTAGTTTAAAGAAAATTGCAACAAAAGTGCTTTCTAAATTATGTAAGTGATAAATGTCGAATTTCTCTTGCAAAAAGAATTTAAACAAAAAAGCATTGAAAAATAACACATTAATTATTTTACGTTTTGATTTTTGAGGGTATGCTATTATTCTTATATTATTTTCGGTATATTCTGATAATTCTTTATTTTTTTTACTTATTCCTACAAAAGTAACATTGTATCCTGCTTTTGCTAAACTAAAAGCTTCTTTACGTGCCCGAGAGGCAAATTGGACATCTGCTAATTCGAATATTACTGTTTTTTTCTTCATTTGTTTGTTAATACACATAGTTTTCAAAAATTAAAGACTATAATCCAACACTTTAGAATAATTAAAATAAACATATAAAATAATTATCCCTATTAAGTATAAAGTAAAAATCAGATAATTTTTAGACTTAAACTTACTTATTCCTACAGAAGCGAAATAAATATAAAATGGTAAAATCGGCAGGAACATTCTATAAAGCAAACTTAATCCTCCAATTGATAAAGTTATAATGTATAAAATATTAAAACTTGCGAAAAAAATATTTTTCTTTACAAATCTGATATCAAAAAAACATAAAATAAAAAAAAACGATAAAAACGATTTTACAAAAGTGTCGGCTATCTGGCTATAGTGTGTAATTTTTGATAGCTTTTCAAGATTAGTATTAATAAATGTTGGATATGGACCGGTTAGTGTCATAATCATTTGTGGTGGTAATCCTATAAACGAAGATGCTATTGAGTTTTTTCCCCGTTTTTTTATTACATTATATGAAAGTATGGTTTGGTCAGATTCTGAAGCTTGATAATATTTATCGGTTTCGTCGCCTGCCGAACTAACAGAAAAAAATACAAACATTGACATTCCCACTACAAAAATTAACCCTATTTTAGAAAGTAATGAGAGGCTAATATTTTTAGACCAAAAAAGATAAATAACAATTGAAAGGATAAAAAATATAGCAATAACTGTTCTGAAAGTAAAAAGATAAATAATTAATAACGAAATTAATATAAACTTCAATAATTTTAAGTTTTTAGTTTGAAAGGATATTATCAATTGATAAGTTGTAAATAATATTGTCCAAATAAAAATAATTTCTTTTAAATGTATCCCTACATAAAAATTTAGAATCGGGATAAGAGACATGATAACTGCCGACAAGCGAGCAACTTTATCGGTATCTATAAGTTGAATAATTTTATACAGTAAGACTACTGACCATGTGGCAAAGAACAAGTTAACAAGTCCCGCAAAAAAAATACTGTTGCCAAATATAAAATAAATTGCTCCGTAATAAATAAAGGCCCCTGTATCGGATAAAGCAAAATCTTTGGTGAGTGTAAAGAAATTTAAGATGTTGTTGCCAATTTTTATTCCGGTTGAATAATAAAAATAATAATCGGAGGTGGTGATAATGCCGACACCATATTGTTCTTTTAAGAAAAGATATGTAAGGATTAATGCGGATAATTTTATAATAATATTTACGAATACTAATGTTTTGATAAATTTATTGGTCGAAAAAACAATGGTGCTCCTGTAGAATAATATTATACCTGTAAAAAAATAGACAACTAAACCAGACTGCCCTAATAACCAGTAATCTGGTATCAATTTAACCGGAAGCAAAAAATATATAAGTAAAATAGTAATTACATAAAAAGGTATTCCTAAAAAAAAAATATTTATTTTAATTCTTTCGCTCATTAAACTTTTAATTACTATATATTTATAAAATTAAAAAACGACATCCTGTATTTTTCTATGGTAAATTGCTGTGCGTTTTCTTGTGCCTCCCGTGTTAAATGAGTTACATGCTCTTCGTCATTTATACATTTTTTGAAAATACGAAATAAGTCTTCTCCTGATTTATATTTCAATGAGGATGTTTCCAACTCAGGTAAAATCTCGTAATCTTTAGGATAAATGCCGGGAATAGCATAAGATATACTTTCTGCCATTCCTGAACAGAATTTACCATATTTATAATAATTCATATTGATAATATTTAAGGTAAAATCCGTTATGGCAATATGTTCCCTATAAATATTTTCAGGAATAAATGTTTCGTCAAATATTTTAATTAATTCAAATTCCGCCTTTTTGTTAATTTCTTTTGCTTGATTAATAACTCTATCAGCAAAATCCGTTTCTTTATTTTTTACAGCCCCGAGAAAGATAAACTGAATATTACTTAAATTTGGAATATTATATTTTATTAATAACTCAACAGCTTCAAAAAAAACAGTGTAATTTTTTCTTAAAGGTTCTATCCCTCCTGTTACGGTAAAGTTTATTCCTTGATGTTCAATCTTTTTTAAATGATTTTCTCCGTGATAAAAATTAAATGGTAAAAACAGCATTTTTTTATATAGATGTGATTTCATCATTTCAATAATACTTCTGGATGAGAAAAGTATCCCATCGGCATTTTTCATCTGTTTTTTATAAATGCTTTTCGTAATAAAATTACTTACAAAATCCCAATTAAATAAATGATAAATATTTAGATAAGCATCTCCAAACAGGATATCTATAAAAGCATATCTGCATTTAGGTTTTAGAAATAAATGGGAAAAGGTTCCTTTTCTCCCCCCATTGGGTGAAACAACCAAATAATCTAAGTTTTTTGTTTTTTTTGAAACTTCGCGGTTATATTTGTTCAAATTATGTCCGTCATAAACAAAAAATGAAACTTGACTTTCAACACTTGGATTTAATGTTAGAAGCAATTTTTTCATTTTAGCAGATACAAATAATGTAATCTGATTGCTTGAAGGATCTAATATTTGAATAAAATCACTTAAAAATGTATGATGAATACTTAAAAGATAAACGCCTATTTTCATTAAAAAAGATATTTTTTAAATAACGAAAGAATTAAAACATCATGGTATTTATTATTAATAAAAACATCTTCCTTTAATATGCCTTCTTGTTTAAATCCAATATCCTCATATAGCTTAATAGCCGCTAAATTATTACTAACCACTTCCAATAAAATCTTATGAAAGTTAAGTATTTTAAACCCATAATCTATCATTAATTTGGTCGTTTCTTTGCCATAACCTTTCCTTTGTGTGCTTTTATCTCCAATGATAATTCCAAAATAAGCATTGCGATTAACCCAATTAATATTGAGAAACTGGGTGAATCCTATAACTTTATTTGATTGGTTTTCGACAATTGTAAAAAATATTGTTTTGTTTGAGGTGTCGTTTGCTATTTTTTGGTACCAACTTTCTTCCATCTCTGCTGTTATGGGAAACGGATGGAGAATAGCATTCTGTTTAATTTCCAAATCGTTTCGCCATTGCCTGAAAATTGTTATATCTGTTTTTTCGACAGGTCTTAGGGTGATTTTTTCTCCTGTAATCATATTTTTTTTGTTTTAATTAAGCTTATAAATTTATTAGTATAATATTCGGCTTTTTGTATTACTTGTTTTTTATTTGAGGCTGTTACAATAACAACTCCGCTTCGCTGAGCACTATGGGTTACTTTATGAACCATATCACCTTTATTTAGAAAAAAATGAGTAAAAACAACATCATCATTTTCCTCAAGTTTTTTAAAATTGCCTATTGAAACTATTTTTGTGCCTACAGGCAAAGAGAAATATTTTACAAAAGTAAAATTTTTGTCCGTTTGTTTTAATTCTGGTTCTATTCCAACACTCATTAAAATAGTTGCTTTATCTAAATCAACACCACAAGAGTTTTTTGTTAAATAGGAACTGATAAAATCTCCTCCCATTCTGGGTCCGACCTCAATAACAACAGGACCGTTTGGCGATAACTTTATTTCCGTATGAGTTACCGTATTATCAAGATTTAGTGAATCAATAGCATTACCAACTACTTGAGCAATTGCTTTTTTATGTTCTTCGGTTAATTCGGCAGGTTGAATATGTCCCATCTCAACAACTTCGGGGAATGGGGTAATTATTTTTTCGGTAAACTGAACAATAGTCGTTTTTTTATTAAAAGTTACGGCCTCAATACTGTATTCTTTTCCTTCAATAAACTCTTCAATCAAAAAATCGCCTTGCTTTGAGAATGAAACGGTAATATCAATAAATTTTGAAATATCCGTAAATTTTTCTATCCTGAATACTCCCCGGCTGGAATGTGCATCTACAGGTTTTATAATTAAAGGATAATTAAAATCCTCAATGCTCTTTTTAGAAAGTTTACTTTTGTTTTTAAAATATTTATATTTTGCTACCGGCACATTATTTTCACCTAAAACCTTTTTCATTTGATACTTATTCAGACTTTGCTCTATTATCTCGGGCGAATTGAAGATATATCCTTTTTCTTGTGCCAGTTTTGCCATTAGTCGCAACGGATTCTCCATTTGTGAGGTAGCAATTCCTGTTATATTATTTTCTTCGGCAATTTGCTTGGTTGCCTGATAATCGTTCGCATCTATCCTATAAAACCGATGTGCAATATTTCTTCCGACAGCATGGAGTGAGGGGTCAATTACAATTGATTTAAAACCCAAATCATTACATACTTCAATTAAGGTTAATTGATTTATTCCGCCTCCAAAAATTAAGATAGACTTTTTAGTCATAGTATTAATAAACCGTATTTTATCAAGAGAAAATCTTTCTAGCAGCCTTAATCACATTCTCAACTTCATTTTGCGTTAACGACGGATAAATCGGCAATCGCAATAATCTACTGAAAAACTTCATGGAACCTTGCATTTCTTTATCCGTAGCCATTCCTTTATAAAACTTATTGCGATGGAGCGGTGTATAATGCACATTAGACATAATGCCCTCGGCTCTTAAAGCGTCCATTATCCAGTACCTCTGTTCAGGCGAAACCAAAATACCAAATAAATGCCAGTTTGGTTTTGAATTATCTGTAATTCTGATGAAATCTAGTCCACGAATATTTGCCAATTCGTTTTTATAATATTCTGCAATTTGTGTTCTTTTTTGTGTAATCTCTTCAATTTTATTCAACTGTGTAATTCCTAAAGCTCCAAGAATGTTCGATTGCACAAACGAACTTCCTATATCAACATATTCGTAAAATCCACGGTCTTTGTTGTCAACCAAAAAAGATTGTTTATCGGTTCCTTTCTCACGCATAAAAGTAACCCGTTTTGCAATCTCGTCGTCGTTAGTAAGCAAAGCACCGCCTTCGCCGGTTGTCAGGTTTTTTGTTCCGTGAAAACTAAAAGTTGAAACATCTGCCAAAGTTCCTGTTTTCCTGTTTTTATATTCTGCCCCTATTGACTGTGCTGTATCATGAACAACATACAAATTATGTTTTTTTGCAATCGCATTAATTTCGTCCATCTCGGCAGGATTTCCTGCATAATCTACAGGAACTATTGCAACAGTTTTGTTTGTAATTAATGTTTCTATTTTACTAACATCAATGTTGCCATTATCGGGATAAACATCGCACAAAACAATTTTCAGATTATTTAAAAGCGGGCCTAATGCCGAAGAAGTATATGTAAAATTTGGGACAATGACTTCGCTGCCGGCAGGAAAATTTTTTGCTTTAAAAGCCAAATCTAAAGCTGTGGTGCACGAATTTGTAAAAAAAACATGTTTTACTCCTAAGTAGTCTGCCAATTTTTTTTCAAACTCCATACATTTGGGACCATTGCCGGAAATGAAAGTTGTTCTTGTTGTTTCATCAACTGCCTTAAAATCATCTTCCAACAAATATGGTTTGTGAATAAGAACTTTTTCTTTTGTAATTGGAGTTCCTCCATTAATGGCAAGTAAATTATTTTGCTTATTTATCATCTGTTTTTAAGCTTTAAATATTAGAATAAGGACTTTTAAAATCAACAGCCGAACAAACTTTTGCAAGTTCTTTAATACCATCTTCTACGGTTATTGTTGTATCAAATCCAAGTTTTTTAATTTTGTCGTAACTTACTACATAATCTCGTTTATCGGCATCTTCGCCAACATCGGCATAATGCACATATACATTGGTTTGTTTTTTTATTAGTTCACAGATTGCTTCTTTGCTGTAATTCATTTTTTCGGAACCGACATTGTAAACATTATTAACCATTTTATCTTGGTTTTCGATTCCAAACAAAAATGCTCTGCCCATGTCATGTACATGAATGAAAGTTCGCATAAAATGTTTTTCGTAAACTACCAAATAACCTTCTTTTACAGCCTTGTATGTAAAATCATTTACAAGCAAATCTAATCTAAGTCTTGGCGAAACACCAAAAGCAGTAGCAAAACGCCAAGCAATAGTATTGCGTTCTTCCAAAAGCATCTTTTCTGCCAAAGTTTTGGTTTGTCCATAAAGACTTAACGGGTTTAACGGTGTTTCTTCGGTACATATTTCGTCTATAGAACCGTAATTAGACCCTGTTGAGCCATAAATAAGTAGTTGATTGTTAGATGTTACAGAAATAACATTTTTTGTTCCCGTAACATTAACAGATTCTGCTAAATCCGGGTCTTTTCGGCAAGCAGGATAGCCAACGATGGCAGCAAGATGAATAACAATATCTGCATCGGCAGCAACTTTCTTTAGGGCATTAAAATCTCTTATATCGCCTTTTGTAAACGAGAAATTAGGATTTCTAAAAAAAGGAAATATGGCATCGCCTCCAAACATTAAGTTGTCAAATACATGAACCTTAAAGTTCTTTTCTAATAATTGAGGGATTAAACTTGTGCCTACATAACCGGCACCACCTGTTATTAATACTTTCATTTTTTTAAATTTATATTATGTTTTTTATCTTCCTGTTACTTTCCATTTATCATTGCCAATAATATAGGGATTTATTCTAATGTCGTCATCTTTGGCTTGTTCCCAACGAATACTGCCGAGTGAAAACAAAACGGTATTATCCTCAAGACTAACCCATCCATTGGCATAAAGGGCAGGAACAATTAACACCGCATGATGCCTTGAACTCATCACAAAACTTTTTACCGCATCGGGATTACTTTCTAAGAATTTTTTTATTTCAATATCATCGTTTCGTTCGGCAACTTCAACAGGCAATTTCATTGTAATAAATTTAGCCGCACCATG
>Ga0256833_1002518_pt1 | contig 12836 bp, 11 predicted proteins | sample 356284metaG_FD_190535 | JGI IMG/M metagenome (GOLD analysis project Ga0256833, IMG submission 190535) | Hydrothermal vent microbial communities from Mid Atlantic Ridge, Atlantic Ocean - 356-284 | ecosystem: Environmental > Aquatic > Marine > Hydrothermal vents | place: Atlantic Ocean: Mid...
ATTTGCCGAATTAAAAAAACTTTGTTTTTGTTTTTTGTTGTATTTTATTACAAAATAAAACGAAATAAGCTCAAAAAATATAAATAAAAACAGTATTTGATGACGTATAAAAAATTTTAATAAACTTTTCAATTTTTGTTATATTATTTCATTAAGAATTGGAATTTTCCTATGTTATTAAGTGCCAATCCTGTTCCTCGAGCAACAGCATGCAAAGGGTCGTCGGGAACATGAACAGGAATTTTATGTTTTTCTGACAGACGTTTATCTAACCCGCGTAGCAAAGCCCCGCCTCCTGTTAAAAATATACCTTTTTGATATATATCGGCATAAAGTTCGGGGGGAGTTTCTTCTAAAATTTGTAATATTGCTGTTTCTATTTTTGATATTGATTTATCTAAACTATGGGCAATTTCTTGATAAGATATTGGTATTTCTATTGGTAACGATGTCATTTGATGAGGACCTCTAACAATAAAGTCAGCAGGGGGATTATCTAATTCTGATAATGCCGAACCTACACCTATTTTAATATCTTCGGCAGTTTTTTCTCCAACTTTAATATTGTGTTGATGTCTCATATATTCTTGAATATCATCGGTAAAATTATCGCCTGCAACACGTATTGATTTTTGACAAACAATGCCTCCTAACGAAATAACTGCTATTTCGGTTGTTCCTCCTCCAATATCTACAATCATTGCTCCTTCGGCGGCTTCTACGTCTATACCAATACCAAGAGCTGCTGCCATGGGTTCAAAAATTAAATAAACCTCACGAGCCCCTGCATGTTCCGACGAGTCTCTTACCGCACGAATCTCAACCTCGGTGCTTCCCGAAGGAATACAAACAACCATTTTTAACGATGGCGAGAATAGTCTGTTTTTTGTATTTATCATTTTTATTAATGCTCTAATCATTAATTCGGCAGCATTAAAGTCGGCAATTACTCCGTCGCGTAAAGGGCGAATTGTTTTAATGTTTTCGTGTGTCTTGCCGTGCATCGACCTTGCTTTTGATCCTACGGCAATAAGTTTGTCTGTTTTTTTGTCAATGGCAACAATTGACGGTTCGTCAACTAAAATTTTGCCATTTTGTATAATTATTGTATTTGCTGTGCCAAGATCAATAGCAATCTCTTGTGATAAAAACGAAAATAGTCCCATTAAGCTTAATGTTTGTAAAAATTAAAACAATTAACAAAAATAATAATTTTTATTGTTTTATTTACCTTAGTTATACTTTTATTACTTATTTTGAATAAATTTGTGATTATTTTAAAAAATTTTATAGCTTGAAAAAGAAATTTGTAGTAAATCTTGCTCTTTTATTATTCCTAAACTTGTTGATAAAACCGTTTTGGATTTTTGGTATCGACAGAACTGTGCAAAATTTAGTAGGGGCTCAAGATTATGGATTTTATTTCTCGCTTTTTAATTTTTCGTTGATTTTAAATATTTTATTAGACTTTGGAATAACTAATTACAATAATAAAAATATTGCTCAAAATCACAAACTTATAAGTAAACATTTATCAAATATTATAGCTTTAAAATTTTTACTTGCCGGGTTTTACACTATCGTAACACTTGCAATTGCCTTTATAATAGGTTATAATGCAAAACAATTTTATTTGCTTTTTTTCTTAATATTTAATCAGGTTTTAATATCGTTTACCCTTTATTTAAGATCTAATATCAGCGGATTACAATTTTTTAAAACCGATAGCTTGGTTTCGGTTCTCGACCGGTCTTTAATGATTATTATTGTATCGATTTTATTATGGGGAAAAATTATTGACAAACCTTTTAAAATAGAATGGTTTGTATATTCGCAAACCCTTGCTTATTTAATTACTGCAATAATAACATTTTTTATTGTTTTAAGTAAATCGGAGTTTTTTAAATTGCGTTTTGATTTAAAATTTTTTATTATTTTTTTAAAACAATCGTATCCGTATGCATTGTTAATTTTACTTATGGCGTTTTATAACCGTATTGATTCGGTAATGATTGAACGTTTATTAAATAAAACATCGCAAACCGGCATTAATATTGGCGAAACACAAGCCGGAATTTATGCTCAAGCATACCGAATTTTAGATGCTTTTACAATGTTTGCTTTTTTATTTGCAGGCTTACTTTTGCCAATGTTTGCAAAAATGATTAAAACAAAACAAAATATAGAACAACTTGTTCAGTTATCGTTTTTATTATTAATTATTCCGGCAATAATATTAGTTGTAGCAACAGTTTCGTATAGATTTAATATAATGGAACTTTTATATCATAATCATGTAAACTTATCAGCAAATATTTTCGGATTATTAATAGTTGGATTTATAGGAATTTCTACAACATATATTTTTGGAACGCTTTTAACAGCAAACGGAAGCATGAAACAACTTAACATTATGGCTTTTGCGGGTATTGTAATAAATGTTATTATAAATTTAATATTAATACCTCGATTATTTGCATTGGGCTCTGCAATAGCAAGCCTGTCAACCCAAACTTTTACGGCAATTGTACAAGTCTTAATAGCTGTAAAAATATTTAAGTTTAAAATAAACTATAAGCTTTTGTCTACATTACTTTTATTTGTATCTATTTTAATTTTTACTGCATTTTTATCTACAAAATATTTTAATAATTGGTATTATGGTTTTTTTGCAATAATAAGTCTCGGTTTTATTTTTGCTTTTGTTTTGCGTTTAATCAACATAAAAACTCTATTTAACATTATAAAATACGATAACGAATAATGAATTACTCGGGAAATATATTAAAAATGGAAAGCCGTATAATAAACGGCGTTGTAAATTATACATTATCGGTAGGTTCAGCTTTTATAAATATGAACAAATTAATAGGACAAAACTTATATTTTTCGTATTCGGGACAAATAAATTGTATTTACTGTGGACGAAAAACAAAAAAATCGTATGCCCAAGGTTATTGCTATCCGTGTATGGTTAGCTTGCCACAAACCGACCAATGTATTATGAGACCTGAATTATGCAAAGCTCATTTAGGAATATCACGAGATATGGAATGGTCTAAATCGCATTGTTTATCTAATCATTTTGTTTATTTAGCCGTATCAAGCGGATTAAAAGTTGGTGTTACCAGAGAATCGCAAATACCAACACGTTGGATAGATCAAGGGGCTGTTAAAGGAATAATCCTTGCAAAAACACCAAATAGAAATACTGCCGGCAGAATAGAAGTTTTTCTTAAAAATTTCTTGGCCGATAAAACCGATTGGAGAAAAATGCTTACAAATAATATTAATACATCAATAAATTTAATTACAGAAAAAAGCAAAGTAAAAGAATTGCTTAAAAAAGAATTTAAAGAGTTTATATATAACGACGATACTGTTTACAAAATAAATTATCCTGTAAATAAATATCCAGATAAAATAACAAGTATAAGTCTTGATAAATTACCTGAGTTTGAAAAAAAATTAATAGGAATAAAAGGACAATATCTTATTTTTGATGATAATACAGCAATAAACATCAGGAAACATAATGGTTATTACATTATTATGAATAATAATTAAATATTATTAACTTAAAATATCAATAGTATAAGAATAATAACAGTAAAGGTTTTCATGTTTTATTTAATCGCAGAGATTGGATTTTCTCAAAACCAGAATAAAAATTTAATTAAACTACCTCGCCCCAAAGGAGCAAGGTAGTTATGTGCAATCTTTTTATATTATTAATTAATTATACCTGCTATTACCAAATTTTTGCACGTTTATCAACGGGTCTGTATAATTTATTGTTTTTAGAAATATTAAATGCTTTGTAAAATTGGTCTAAATTAAATAATGGGACATTAACACGAGCATCGCCCGGCGAATGAACGTCAAGTTTTAATCTTCGCATAAGTTCCTCGGGTAATATGTTTTGTCGCCATACTTTGGCATACGATAAAAAGAACCGTTGATTTGCAGTAAATCCTGCTATTTTTTCGTTATTTTTTGCTTGTTCGGTAGTTTGAAAAGCGTCCCACGATATATTTAAGCCTCCAAGGTCGGCAATATTTTCGCCTGTTGTTAATTTACCGTTCACATGTAAGGTATCAAGTTCTTTATGGTTATTAAATTGTTCTATAATAACTTCTGTTTTTTTAGCAAATGCTTTCGAGTCGGAATCTGTCCACCAATCGTTTAAATTTCCGTATTTATCATAATTTTTACCTTGGTCGTCGAAACCGTGAGTCATTTCGTGTCCAATTACAACACCTATGGCTCCGTAATTAACAGCATCGTCGGCATTCATATAAAAAAACGGAGGTTGTAAAATAGCGGCAGGAAAAACTATCTCGTTAGAGTTTGGCGAGTAGTATGCGTTTACTGTTTGAGGTGTCATTCCCCACTCGGCTTTATCATGTGGTTTTCCTATTTTAGATATTTCGTCGTTAAATAAAAATTGTCGTGCTGCTTTTACGTTATCAAAATATAAATTATTACGTTTAACAATTAGTTTAGTATAGTCTTTCCATTTGTCGGGGTAACCTATTTTAACGTTTATTGCTTCTAATTTATCAATAGCTTTTTGTTTTGTTGTATCGCTCATCCAATCGAGATGCTCTATGCGGTTTTTAAAAGCATTTTTTAGGTTATTTACTAATTTTATCATACGTTCTTTTGCTTCGGGAGGGAAATATTTTTTTACATATATTTTTCCAATAGGTTCGCCTAACATATTGTTTGTTGTTTGTAAAACTCGCTTCCAACGAGGAGTCATTTCCTTTTGTCCGCTAAAAATTTTTCCGTAAAAGTTAAAACTTTCGGCAACAAAATCGTCTGATAAAAATCTAGATGAACTGTTAATTATTTTCCACTTTAAATAAACTTTCCAATCGTCGATAGGGGTATTTTTTACTATATCAGATAATCCTTTAAAGAATTTTAATTGCATTACGTTTATTTCGTTTGTGCTATCTAATTTAATTGTTTTAAAATATAAATCCCAATTAAATTCGGGTGATATTTGTTTTAATTCGTCTAGAGTTTTTTTGTTGTAATTTTTAAACGGATTACGTAGTTCTTCTTGTGTAAAAGAGTTTTCGGCTAATTTATCTTCTATTTTTATAACTTTTTCGGCATATTGTTTTGATGTTTGTTCATCAAGTCCTATTAATTTAAATGAGTTTGCTATTAGCTCACTGTATTTTTGTTTTAATTTTTTTGATTGTTCGTCGTTAGATAAATAATAGTCTCTATCAGGTAAGCCTAATCCTCCTTGACTAAGAAATGCTATTTCTTTAACACTGTTTTTTTCGTCTTGAACGTTTCCAAAGTTAAATAAACCTGCATAGCCAAACGAGTTCATTATTGCCAATTGTTTTGCAAAATCGTCGGTATTTTTAATTTCATCTATTTGTTTTAAGTCGTTAGCTATTGGTTTATATCCTGCCTTATTAATGGCAACAGAATCCATTCCAGAGTTGTAAAAATCAGCTATTTTTTGAGCTTCGGAGTTTTCTTCGTTTTTTTGTTTTGCAAGATTTAGAATTAAATCTTTAAGTTCTTTTTGATTATTATCGTATAAAACCGTAAACGAGCCGTATTGAGTTTTATCGTTTGGAACTGGGTTATTTTTTATCCAACCTCCGTTTGCATACATATAAAAATCGTTACCCGGATTAATGCTTGTATCCATATCGGCAATATCTATTGCATTATTTGTTATTTTATTTTCCATAACATTTTTGTTGGTTTTAGTGTTTTGCGAACATGAATTTATTATTAAAATAATAATTATGTAAATAAGAGGAGTTATTATTTTTTTCATTTTTTATAAATTTTGTATTATTAAGTTTAGTAGATTACATTTTTTTATACAAAAAACACAACTGAAGCTACTATCTCTACATTAAATTATATAGTATGTTTTTTTAGCAGCCAAAATATACAACATACTATATTTTAGCCTAATATACTTTGATATATAACTTATTATTAATCTTTTTTATATAAAGATTCCCAATATTGTGGTTTTGTTTTTCCTCCTTGTTTTTCCCAATACTCATGCGTAACATATCTACCGTCTTTTGTTTTTAATCTTCTATCATATATCCAAATAATAAGGTTAAAAATAGGATCGTTTACGTATATATTGTATAATGTTTCGCCTCCGTCTTCTTTTGGCTTAACTTCTTCTACAATTGTTTTATTGTTATTAAATTCTAATAAATCCTTAACAAAATCTAATCGTTCTTTATTAATATTTTCTTCAACAACAGTTACAATGTTGTTATTTATATTTTTAAACTTATGTTTATATGATAAAGCCATAATATTTTAATTTAGATATTACTAATTGAGAAAATATATTCGTAAAACGGACTAAATAATCCTAAAACAAGTAGTGCTGTAGAAACTATTACCAAGCTAATTTTCATAAAAATATCACTTTTATAAAATTGAATTGGATTATCTGATTTTCTTAACCATGCAGCTCTAACTACAATTAAATAATAATACAACGATATTGTTACGTTAACAACTGCTATAAACACTAATAAATAAAAACCTTTGCTTGCTGCTGCTGTATATAAAAAGAATTTTCCAAAAAAGCCTGCAATAGGAGGTATTCCTGCAAGCGAGAACAGTCCAAACATCAAAGCAATACTAATTAACGGGTTTGTTCTGTATAAGCCGTTATAATCTTCGATATTATATTTGTTACTTGCTAAACCAATAGATTGTACTGCGGCAAAAACAAGTATGTTTGATAATACATAAATAGCTATAAAATAGACAACTGCACTAACTGCTACTTGGTCGGCACTTAAAAAACCTAAAAGTATAAATCCGGCTTGAGCAACAGATGAAAAAGCTAAAAATCGTTGCATATTTGTTTGCCTTATTGCAAAGAAGTTACCAATAAACATTGTTAATATTGATATTCCGTAAAGTAGATATATCCATAAATCGATAAAATTACTAAATACTTTAAACAACAAAATCATTAAAACAAAAACGGCCGCTCCTTTTGATATTACTGATAAATAACTTGCAACAGGAGTTGGAGCACCTTCGTAAACATCGGCAGTCCAAAAATGAAATGGCACTAATGATATTTTAAATGCTAAGCCTGCAAATATCATAAATAACCCCATTATAGAAAGGTATGATATGGCAATATTTCCATAAATAGAGTTAAAATATAACGAACCTCCTGTTGCATAAATCATTGATATTCCAAATAAGAATATTCCTGATGAGAATGCGGCAGAAAGCAATAATTTTATTCCTGATTCTGATGATTTTCGATTAAACATATCGTAAGATGCCAATGCTGTTACAGGTAATGTTGCTAATTCTAAGCCAATATATAACATTAAAAAATGTCCTGCCGATATCATAAATAACATTCCCAAATAAGATGAGAACATAAGTGCATAAAATTCTGCAACTTTATTTAACGGCAACATTTTTTTATTTACCCATGATACCGATATCATTGTAATTAAAAACACTCCTATATTTAAGATGTTTTTAAAAGCAAATATTAACTCGGTATTTTTATACATACCTCCAAAAAGTTCATTATTGCCCGAAGGGAAAAATCCCAATATAGTATATATACCAAATAATAGTATTGCAATAATATTTAAACTTTTTTTGTTTTTTACTATTACATCAACAACTAAAAGTATTAGTATTACTGTTGTTAATACCAACTCTTGTCTCATTAATAACAATGTATTCCAATTCATTATAATTAATTTTAATTATCTTTTTTATAATATTCTTTCAATAAATGGGCCTATAGCCTCGGTAATAATTTTTCCGAAGAAAAATGGCAAAGTTCCTATTAACACACTAAATAATACAAGAATAAATGTTCCTGTTTTTTCGTACCACCTTATTTTTGGCAAATTTTTATATTCTTCCATAACGGGGCCCATTAACATTTTTCCCACAACTCTTAAAATGTAAACAGCGGTAACTACAATTGCCGATACAGAAATAACAGTTACTATCCTATGGAAAGTATCGGTATGTTCAAAAGCTCCTACAAATATATTCATTTCTGCAACAAAGCCTGAAAACCCGGGCAATCCAAGATTAGCCATACCTGCTACTACATATAGAGCTCCTATTACAGGCATTATTGTCATTAATCCTCCCATTTTTCCAACAATTCTTGTATGTGTTCTTCCGTATATTATACCTATTAAGGCAAAAAATAATGCTGTAATAAATCCGTGGGATAATGATTGTAGCATTGCTCCTTTCCAACCTATTTCGTTCATCATTAACAAACCAAATAATACCATTCCTAAGTGACTAACTGATGAATATGCGTTTATGTATTTTAAATCGGTTTGTTTTATTGCACTTAAAGCTCCGTATGCAACTCCTATTACTGCTAAAACTATAAAAAAGTTGTTCCAGTAGTGAGCACCTTCGGGCAATAGGTACATAGCTACTCTAAAAATACCGTATCCCCCTAATTTCATAAGTACTCCTGCATGTAACATTGAAACTGCTGTTGGTGCAGAAGCATGACCATCGGGTGACCAAGTATGAAACGGAAATAAGGCTCCAATAACAGCAAAACCAATAAATGCTAACGGAAAGAATATTTTCTGAATCATTATTGGGATATGAACTTTTGCTATTTCAAATATATTAAATGTTAATTGTCCTCCATCGGGATTTGAATTGTAGTATAATCCGAAAATTGATACAAGTAATAGTGCTGATGCTCCCATTAACATAAGAGTTAATTTCATTGCCGAATATTCTTTTGGTCCTGTTCCCCAAATTCCGATTAGCAAATACATAGGTATAACAGCAATCTCATAAAATACAAACATTGTAAATAAATCAACGCTTATAAAAAATCCGTAAACTCCTGTAGCTAATACTATTAATGAAATAAAGAATTCTTTCGGCAAATCATCAACTTTCCAAGAAATAAATGTTCCTGTTAAAACAATTATTGTTGTTAGTATAATCATAAGAACCGATATACCATCGACTCCTATTGCATAATGTATATTTAAAGGTGCATACCATAATAAATCGCGGGTAAATACCATAACATCGGTATTGCCTGCATTTCTTAATGCTAAGAATTGATATAAAAGGTTAAATGCCATTCCTGTTTGTATAATAGCTCCTATTAAGGCTACTACTCGAAAGTTTTTTTTGCCTTTAGTAAATATTAAAGCTATAACAGTTAAAACCGGTACTACTACGAAAAGAGTTAATATATCCATTATTTTACTTTTATTTTAATTATAAAAAAACCAAAAAATCATAATAATTACTACTACTCCGGATAAAAAGTACATTGCATAATCTTGTACTCTACCTGATTGTAGCCCTTTTATTTTTTTAGAAATCCATACTGTTCCGTTTCCTATTCCATTCATAGTTCCATCAACAACATGTCTATCGAACCATGCAAATGGTGTAGATATTTTTGCAAAAATTATTTTTTTTGTAATGAACATATATAGTTCGTCAAAATAAAATTTGTTATATGTCCATTTGTAAAATAACCCAAATGCTGCAGCAAATCTATCGGAAAGTATATTTTCTTTTTTATACATTATTGTTGCTATTAATATTCCTAACAATCCTATTCCTACCGATGCTCCAACCATTATCCAATCAAAATGGGTTGCAAAAGGTTTTCCATCTGCTGTAATAAAATTATGGAATGGGAAAAACCCTGATATAATTGTCATTACTGCAAGAATCAGCAATGGAATTGTCATTGTTTTTGGTGCTTCGTGAGGTGTGTGTTCGTATTTTGTATCTTTCCACCAAAATATTCTGTAATATAATCTAAACATATAAAAAGCTGTCATTCCTGCAACTAAATATCCTGTTCCGAATACTACGAAGTTTTTTTCCCAAGCAGCAGCTAATATCTCGTCCTTACTAAAAAATCCTGCTAATGGAGGAACTCCTGATATTGCTAATGCTCCAATTAAGAAAGTAATATGTGTTATTGGCATATATTTTCTTAAACCTCCCATATCTTGCATATAGTTGCTGTGTACTGCATGAATAATTGAACCTGCAGCTAAAAATAACATTGCTTTAAACATTGCGTGAGTGAATAAATGGAACATTGATGCCATAAAACCAACTCCTTCGTGGCCATCGTAGCCTGAAACTCCTAATGCTAACATCATATATCCTATTTGTGACATTGTTGAGAATGCCAGTACTCTTTTTATGTCGTATTGTGTAAATGCAATAACTGCTGCAAATATTGTTGTAAATGTCCCCACGGCAGCAACAACATTTAATGCTGCTCCTTCGTCCATAAAATAATATAATGGAAATAATCTTGCAACTAAGAAAACTCCTGCAACTACCATTGTAGCTGCGTGGATTAATGCAGAAACAGGCGTTGGGCCTTCCATTGCATCGGGCAACCATATATGTAGAGGAAACATTGCAGATTTACCTGCTCCTCCTACAAAAATAAATATTAAGGCCCATGTTATTATTGATAATCCCATAAATGCAGGTCCAAAGGTATGACTAAGGTTAGTAATAAATTCTTCGCTTGTTAATACTCCAAAGTCCCAACTTTTTCCATAAAATCCTATCATTAATATTCCTACTAAGAATCCAAAGTCGGCAAACCGTGTAACTATAAAAGCTTTTTTAGCTGCTAAAACTGCTGATGGTTTGTTGTAATAGTATCCTATTAACAGATATGATGATACTCCTACCAATTCCCAAAATATGTATATCATAAATAGGTTGGTAGCTAAAACTAAGCCAAGCATTGAGAATGTAAATAATCCTAAATATGCAAAAAATCTGGTAAATCCTTCTTCTTTATGCATATATCCAATGCTGTATAGATGTACCATTAATGATATTGTTGGGACAACAATTAACATCATTGCAGATATTGGATCTAAAAGTATCCCCATATCTATATGTAATGTTTGACTAAAATGTATCCATACGGTATTTAGTGCATATACTTTTGCATAATGTCCATCGACAATGGCTCCATTTATGCCTCCGCTAAAATATAAATATGCGGTGTAATATGATATTAATGCTGTTATTCCTAAACCTACGGTTCCTATTATACCTGAAACAGGTTCTTTTATTCTTTTAAAATTAAATCCCAAAAATATAAATAAGAAAACAGGGATTAATAATATTAATAATGTATATTCTAACATATTTAATTAATTTTTCATTGTTTCTATTTCTTCTGTTTTTAGCGACATAATCAATCTGTACAGATTTATTATTATTGCAAGTGCTAAAGCTGTTTCGGCGGCTGCTATTGCTATTATAAATAACGAAAAAATATTTCCGTCAATACTTTGAGGAAATAAATATTTATTTATTACCACAAAATTCAATACCGATGAATTAAGTATTAATTCAATAGACATTAACATAGCTATTAAATTTTTTCTGGTAAAAAAACCGTAAACACCTATAAAAAATATAATTGTGCTAACGGTTAAAATTTCATATATGCTTACTCCTAATATCATAACTTATTATTTTGTAGATTTTTTTCTCGAATATGTTTTTGCAATAACAATTGCTCCTACCATAGCTGCTAATAGTAGCATACTTACAACTTCAAATGGTAATATGTATCCTGTATCGGAATAATTTATAAGGGCTTTTCCTATTGTTTTTATGCTTGTTGATGGTGATGTTTCTGCTATAGTAAAGTTATAATTATATATTGCAAACAAAACTACTCCGGTTCCTAACGATGAAATGGCTACAGCAATAATTTGTCGCAATATTTTAGGTGCATCAAGAGGTTGTCCTATTTTTTCGATTAACATTATTGACGTAATGTATAATATAATTATACCTCCTGCATACACTGTCATTTGTACTGCTCCCAAAAAATAGAAGTTCATCATAAAATATATTCCGGCAAATCCTAACATAACAAATAACAAGCTTATTAATGCTCGCATTATATTTCTGTTAATTACAGATACTGCTGCAAAAATTATCATTAATACCGATATTATATAAAAAATTATTCTTTCCATTATTTTTTAGGTTTTTTATATCCGGGTATAAGTGATGAGCCCGGTTTGTTTAATGATTTTGTTAAATTGCTTCTATCTTTTGTTGTGTGATGATATCCTTGTCCCCACATTATTGCGTCTGATGGGCATGCTTCTATACATAAGCCACACATTGTACACATTTCTAAATGATAAATATGGTTTACCAGTTCTTTTTTTGCTTTTCCTGTCTCTTCATCTATTTTTTTATCCCATATTATTTCTATTGATCCGTTAGGGCAAGCTAATTCACACATTGTACAAGCATCACAACGATGATGATTATTTTCGTCGTGATACATTACTACTTCGCCTTTAAAACGGTCGAACATTACAAGTTTATCCTTGTTGTCAGGATATTGTTGTGTAATTACATCTTTTCTTGTAAAAAGGTTTACAAAGAAATATTTTCCTGTAATTTTCATCCCTGTTAAAAGGGTTTTTGTAGCATTTGTTATATCTCCAAAATAACTCATAATTTTTTTTTAAAAAGTTAATCCCAACCAGACAATTAATGCCATTAATACAATGTTTACCATACTTATAGGTATTAAATATTTCCACTCTAATTTAAGTAGTTGGTCTATTCTTAATCGCGGGAATGTCCATCTAAACCACATCATTAGGAATACTATTACTAATGTTTTAAGTATAAACCAAAATGCTCCAATGTATGGTATTCCATCTGTTATTCCAAATGGCGACAACCATCCTCCAAAGAATAGCACTACTGCCATTGATGATATGATAAACATATTAACAAATTCTGCT
>Ga0256833_1002519_pt1 | contig 12832 bp, 10 predicted proteins | sample 356284metaG_FD_190535 | JGI IMG/M metagenome (GOLD analysis project Ga0256833, IMG submission 190535) | Hydrothermal vent microbial communities from Mid Atlantic Ridge, Atlantic Ocean - 356-284 | ecosystem: Environmental > Aquatic > Marine > Hydrothermal vents | place: Atlantic Ocean: Mid...
TTAGAAGAAAATAAAAGTACAAATTATCTTTTCATATCTACTGGTAGTTGATTTGCCCCTATGATTTCAATGTACAAAACATTAGTTAAAAGCTGAAACTATAACAAAATAGTAAATATTTTTTGAGAAAGATATAAAGAAAATACTATTGATGAAATATTAAATGAAATTAAATCATATGAAAATGAAAATATTAAAAACATTTTTTATCTTTCAAAAGAAAATATAAACTGATTTAAAAATTGATATGTACAATCTAGTATAGATGAAGCTTTAAAATTCCTTTGAAAAAACAAACTTAATGTTTATCTTTGTGGAAAACCAGCTATGGTAGATGAAAATGTAAAAATTTTAAAAGAAAAATGAATTAAAAATATTTATTTTGAAAAATATTAAATGAAAACATTAGCAATAGAAACTTCTTGTGATGATACTTCATTAGCAATTATTAGCTATAAAAACAACTTCTTTAATGTAGAAAAATGTCTTTTACATAGTCAAATAGACAAACATAGACAATATGGATGAGTTGTCCCAGAACTTGCAAGTAGATTACATGAAGAAAAAATAGTTGATTTAATAAAAGAAATATGAGTCAATAATATAAAAAAAGTAGATTTTATATCTTATACCTGTTGTCCAGGTTTACCTTGAAGCTTACTTGTTTGAAAAACTGCTGCAAATACTTTAAGTTTATTTTTAAATAAAGATAAAAATCCAGTTTACCATATATATTGACATATTTTTTCTATCTTAGCAGAAAGAAACTTAAATGATATAAATTTTCCACTGTTAGTACTTACTGTTTCAGGTGGACATAATGATATGTATATTGTCACAAAAAATAAAGATAAAAATATAGAAGAATTTCAGGAAAAGATAATTAAAAACTACTCTTTTAATAAAGAAAATTTAGTTGGACAAGTTGGACAGTTTTTTGTCTACAAAGTTTGATTTACATTGGATGATGCTGCATGAGAAGCTTTTGACAAAGTTTCTAAAATGCTTGGTGGTCCATACCCTTGATGAAAATGGATTTCTGATAAAGCTGATTTACATAATTGAAATGATGAAAATACTTTTCCTAGAATTTGGTTAAAAAAAGATGAATTTAATTTTTCATTTTCTGGACTTAAAGCACAAGTAAATTATAAGATACAAGATTTGAAAAAAGAATATTGAGAAAAATTGCCTGAAAACATTGTCAACAAAATAGCATATGAATTTCAACAAGCAACAATAGAAACTTTATGAAAAAAACTATTAAAAGCTAGCAAATTTTTCAACATACAAAATATTGCACTTGTTGGTTGAGTAAGTGCAAATAGAAAATTAAAACAATATATAAATGAAAATAAAAATAAATTTGATATAAAAAATTTTTATACACCAGTTAAAAACTTATATTCTACTGATAATGCTGCTATGATATGAATTGTTGGAATTTTACAAAAACTCTAATTTTTAGTTATTTAACTTTTTAAAATGGAAAAAATTAAAAAACACATCAAATATACTTTAAGACTATTGGTTTGATTTATAGCTTTTTATCTATCATTAAGTTCTTTCATATTAGTAAAAATTGTTACAAATGATATTTTATTAAAATCATATAATTTTTATACTGAATTAAAACTATGAGGATGAAAAGTATCAAATATTATTTCTACAAGTTACCAAAAATCAAAATTATTATTTGATAAATATCTACACAAAGATAAATATAACAAATATAAAGAAGATTTTGAAGAAAAAAAGAAAGAAAAGAAGGAAGAATTAAATAAACTTAAAAAAGAATTGGAATTTAATAAATTTATTTTATCAGGTCTTCCTTATGTAATATTTGTAATAGTATTTATATTTACATACAGCAAAATTTTAAAAAAAAGTGAAGAACTAATAGAAAACATAATAAGATAACTAACTTTATATCTTGTTATATTTTAAAAAAGTATTCCAAATTTAATTGGAATAATTATATGACTTTATAAAAATGTATAATTTTAAGTTAAATAACTACTTTTTATAATATTATAAAGTATTTTAAAAACCTCATTTCTTGGAATAGCTTTAAATTTCCAATACCAGTTTTTAGATATAATATTTTCTTTTTCTGCCCATTCTAAATATGGTTTATACCATATTTTATCTCAATCTTTTAAGTTTGCAAACAATCTTCAAATAATAGCCAAAAATGTAATACCAGTAATATTTATCCATGGATAAAGTTTATTTTTATCTCATTTTACAATATGATTACAATAAACAAACTCTAATGCATTCATAAATTCTATATCACTTTTTAATTTATCAATATCACTAAAATTTATATCACATTTTTTTTCTACTAATTTTATTATTCACTTTTTATATAATCTATACAAAATTAAAATTAAGTGATATCTTTTCAATGGTTTATCAAGTAAATAATTTCATTTATCTCATTTTAAAATTCAAGAATTTATGAAAAAATCTATATAATTTTTAGAATCATTTTTTATAGCATTAACTAAACTATCAACTAAATCATTTTTTTCAGATAAATCATCATTTTCATTATTATCTGATTTATTATTATCAACTACTTTATCATTAGGTAAATAATTTTCTCTTAACCAATTCCAAGGATCGATACAATAACTTTTGGTTTTTTTCAAATCTTGTTCTCATTTTCACCAATATGGATGAAATGGTGCCTTATCATTATCTATTTGAAAATGTAAATGGTATGTACTAGCATTTCAAGTTTTACCACAAGTTCATATTATCTGTCATTTTCTTACACTATCATTTAAACTAACATTTATAGTTTCTAAATGTTCATAACAGAAAAAAAGATTTTTATCTTGAATAACTATACAATTTCATTCATCGTGCTTTTTTCAATCCCATTTTTTTATCCTAACTACTTTTCCATCTGAAAAAGAAACTATTGGAGTTCACTTAGGTAAAATTAAATCAATACCATGATGTGGATAACCATAATCTGTAAGTTCTCATTTTTTCCAATATCCATATTTACAAGTAAAACCAGTAGTATAAAAAACTTTACTAGCTATAAGAAATTTTTTAAAATCTACAAACAAATCTCAATTTATAGAAACAGGAGAATATTTTTTTATTTTTTCATCATACATTCAGTTATAAACTTTATCTAATTCAAATGCTGATAAATCTTCAAAATCTTTAATAGTTTTTTCATCTAAAACATCTAAAAATAATTTTAAATCAACCCATGTATAATTATTATTTTCATAACTTTGTTCTGGATGTCTAGGATTATAAAAAGGAACCTTCATTTATTTTTTTTATGTTATAAATACTAAAATTATATTATTATTTTAAAAAAAAGCAAATAAAAAAACTCCTGAATACAGGAGTTTGTTTAAATGAAATTGTTTTTATTTGTGTTTTTTTTGGAAAATTTTATTTTTGTTTTGGAACTCCAAGGATACTTGAAGTAACCGGGAGCTTCTGGGCACAGCTATATAAAAGAATTAAGATTAACCCCTTTATATAGCACTGCCCCAGAAGCCCCCAAATTATAGATAGCCAATATTTTGTAATATTGATCTATCCAAATTTGGAAGCCCAAATAGAGGATTTAACCCTTCTATTCAGTTCTTCATTATTTATATAATAAACATTTTTATTTTTTTTGCAAGTTTTTGTTAGACTTTTTTTAAAAAAATTATATATTATATTGACATTTTAAATATTATCTTTTTAAAAGATATTTTCTGATATACAAAAGCTATCAATTATGTAAATTTGAATTATTTTATTTTCTTGCATATTATAAGAAAATAATTATATTTTGCATTAAATTTATTTTTAATAATATAATTATGGCTAGAAAAAAAACTAGTTTTAAACTAATTTCTTTAAGAAAAAGAAGAAGATGAAGACCAAAAAAGAAAAAAATTTTTTGGAAAGTATTACTTATATTATTTATTGTATTTGTTTCGATTCCATCTATTATAGCCTATTTATGGTTCAAAAAAAATATATTAGATAAACTTCCAAATGTAAATAAAATAGAAAATGTTGTATTTTCTCAAACTACAACTATTACAGATAGAAATGGAATAGTACTTTATAAAGTATTTAATGAAAATAGAAAATATGTTAAACTAGATAAAATATCAGAGAATATGCAAAATGCGATTATTGCAATAGAAGATAAAAATTTTTGGAAAAACCCTTGAATTGATATTCAATGAATTATAAGAGCTTGATTACAAGATGTGATTTTTGGTAAAAGACAATGAGCTAGTACACTTACTCAACAACTTATAAAAAATATAATATTAACCAATAAAAAAACAATTAAAAGAAAACTCAAAGAGATAGTTTTAGCTTTTAAATTAAATAAATATTTAGCAAATAAAATAAAAAAACAATATAAAGGTTTATCAGATAAAGAAATTAAAAGAAAAGTAAAAGAAAAAATTCTTGAAATGTATCTAAATTATGTATTTTTTTGAAATAATGCATATGGTGTAGAAGCAGCTGCAAATACATATTTTCATAAAAGTGCTGATAAATTAAGTGTTTTGGAAGCAAGTATTTTAGCATCTATTCCAAAATCTCCTGTCAAATATGATCCTTTAAGAAATAGAAAAAATAATATATGATATTTAAGTATAAAAGATGAAAATAATGAGAATATAGAACTTACTTGAAGTATAAAAAATAATATAGAAAAAATTTATATAAACTATCTTAAAGATCAAAATTTTGCTCTTGCAAAAGATGAAAATGATATGATAAATATGATAGTCCCAAAAAATTTAAAATTAGGTAAACTTCAAATAGATTATACACCTTGAAGAAAAGATTTTGTACTTGCTAGAATGTATTTGGATAATCATATAAACAAAGCTCAACTTATAGAAGCTATAAAAGAATGATTAAATATAAAAATATATAGTCCAAAGATAGAAATAAAAGCCCCTCATTTTGTTTTTTATGTTTTAAATCAACTTGAAAAAAAATATGGTAAAGATGTAATATCAAAGGCTTGATGGACTATAAAAACTTCATTAGATTATAATATTCAAAAAACTGCTGAACAAACAGTAAAAGACCGGTCAAATTATCTACTTAAAAAATGAGCAAACAATAGTGCATTATTATATGTAAATAGCAAAAATTGAGATATAATAGCATATGTAGGTTCAAAAGATTATAATAATAAAAAAATTGATGGTAAAGTAGATATTATAACTTCAAAAAGACAATGTTGATCTACAATAAAACCTTTAATTTATGCAAAAGCTTTTATAGAACATAGAGATTTAACACCAGATAGTCCTATTTATGATACAAAGCTTAATATAGCTAAAAAATGACATACTTTCAACAATTTTGACTGAAAATTTATGGGTCTTATGCCTATTAAAAAGGCACTTGCTTATTCAAGAAATATACCTGCTGCAAAAATGTATTTTCTTGGATGAGGAGAAAGAAAAGTAAAAGCATTTTTACAAGCTTTATGATTAAAAACTATATCAAATAAAATATATTATGGTTATCCTCTTGCTATATGAGCAGCAGAAGTAAGAATGATAGATTTTGCACAAGCTTATATACAACTTTCAAATATTGATGAAGCAGTAAACATAAACCCTATCCTAGAAATAAGAAATCATGATGGAAGTATAATATATAAAAAGAAAATTTCAAAAAGAAAACAAATTATCCCAAAATCTGTAATATATATGATGTGGAGTATATTATCTGATCCTGCAAATAGGCCTCCTAGCTGGAATAAGGTAGAACAAGTTCCTCAACTTACCCTTGCTACAAAATCTTGAACAACAAATATCATAGACAAAAGAACTTGAAAAAAATACCCAAGAGATGGTTGGTTTGTAGCATATTCACCAAGTAAAGTTTTTGTTGTATGGGCATGAAACACAAAATGAGAACATATGCATTCAGATGCATTTTGATGATGGACTGCATGAAAAATATGGAAAGATTTTGTTATAAGATTAAAAAAAGCAAAAAAAATACATAATGAATCTATGCTTGGAAAATGAACTACTAATATTTACATAAATGAACTAAATGGTAAAAAATCTACAAGCAAAACACCAGTTCAAGTTACTGTTAAAACAGTTGCTAGATTAAACTGAATTCCAAAAGCAGATGATGGAAAAACTATAAAAATGATAGAATTAGATACTATGTGTAATTGATTGGTTTCAGAATATACTCCTATTACAGATAAAAAATATTGATATATTATAAAAGCTCATTCTCAAAAACCAAGAGATCCAAAATGGGAAAATCCAGTACAAGAATGGTGGAAAAAAACTTGAAAAGAAAAATTTGAAAAAATATTATGATGACCAATTTTATTTGAAGAACCTAAAAAAGAATGTGAAGATAGACTAATTTTAGCAAAACTTTGAAAATTAAAATTTAATATTATTAGTCCAAGAAATTGAGATAAAAAAGCTCATGTTTTTAATATGAAAATTTCTATACAAAATGCACCATTTAAAATAAAAAAATATCAAGTTTTTGTAGATGATGTAAAAGTAGATGAAGAAGCATATAATTGAAAAACATTGTGAATATATATACCAAATAATGTATCTTTGTGATTACATAAAGTAAAAATTCGTCTTATAGATGAAAAGTGATACATAGATGAAAAAACTTTAAACTTATACATCATAAAAGATAATGATAAGCCATACTTATATAAAAAATATGAAAATAATTGAAAATATTATTATGTATTTAAAGATAATAGTTCAAAAATTTTATGATGATTACTTATATGTAATTGAAAAAAAACTAGATTTAGAGGTAACATAGCAATATGAGATAATTGAGATTGTTCTTACTCAATGGTAATTGATTATTATTGAAATTATTCAAACTAATTTAAAAAATTAAATTTTTGTTAATGTTATATATCAGACTTATAAGACCATTAGCTCATTTTGTAATTATAATATTTGTTTTCTTTATGGTCTATAATTTCAGAAAAATAACAGATGGTATACCTTTTGTACATTTACAAATACCATACATAAGTTTTAATGAAACTATGTTGTTTTGAATTTTATCAGCTATTATATTTCCAATAATATGATTAGTAAAATGACTTTACAAACTATTTTGACCTATACACAATTACTATAATAAATTTTTTCGTGTTTTTGTACTTTGGAGTATTATAATCACATTTTTAGCATTTTTTTGACATGGATTTATTTTCCAAAACTGAATATCAAGACTTATAATACTTTGGTGATTATTTTTTAATTTTATATTTTTACTGATATTTGATTTTATTATAAACTTTATAAATTCCAAGTTAGAAGAAAAAAAACCTTATAAAATATGAGTTTATGAATGAAATTTTTTAGAAAGTATAAAAAATAAATTTAAGTGATATAAAATATACCAAATAAATGAATTTAATAATCTAGATAAAATTAAAGACTTTGATATTATTTTTATAATATGAAATATAAACAATGAAAAAATAGAAAATATAATGGATGTTGCAAGAATAAAACAAAAAGAAGTATATCACATACCAGATGTAAATTTTATGGAAGATATATTATATCATCCTGAAAGACTTGGACCTATGATAGCTTGGAAATACAAACCTTCCCCATTAGAAGGTTGGCGAAAAGTTTTTAAAAGGATTTTTGATATTGTTTTTTCAATATTTTTTATAATATTTTTTTGGTGGTTATATTTACTTGTAGCTTTACGGATTTGGTTAAATGATAAATGAAATGTAATATATGTTTCAGAAAGAGTATGAAGATGAGGCAAAAAAATAAAAATGTATAAATTTAGAACTATGGTTTTAAATGCAGATGAATTAAAAAAAGATTTATTGGAAAAAAACGAAAGAAAATGATGAGTTTTATTTAAAATAGAAAATGATCCAAGAATAAAACCTTGGTGAAAAATACTTAGAAAAACATCACTTGATGAAATACCACAATTTTTTAATGTACTTAAATGAGATATGTCAATAATTTGACCAAGACCCCATCTTGAAGAAGAAATTCAAAAATATAAAAAATGGCAAAAAAGACTTTTGGCTGCAAAGCCTTGAATTGTATGATATGCACAAGTTTTTGGAAGAGATTTACCATTTGATGAAGAAGCAAAACTTGATTTATATCGGTTTCAAAACTGGTCTATATGGATGGATATTATTGTTATGATATGAGTTATTAGAACTATATTTAAATGAAAATAACTTTTTCAAGCTATAATGCTTTATATTTTAGATAAAAACAATAAAAATAACTATCGTCAAAAAGATAATTTTTTACTAATTGATTTAGCAAAATTTATATTAGGTTAAAATATAAAAAACTATTTTAACTCAATATTCCTCACTTTTTATAAAACAATTTTAAGTTTATATCTTGTAGCTATAAAAAACTAAAAATTGAGTAGTTCCATCTCAATAAAATCATAATTTACATTATAATTAAATATAGAAGAACTTTGGATTTTTAAAGTTCTTTTGCTTTTTTTAGTAATACTTCCTTCTTGTTTTCTATCTTTTCCTCTAAAACCAATTCTAACAATTGATTTAGTACTTTTCATATTTCAGGTCAAGAAAAACCAAGTTGTTTTATATCATTCCCATTTACAGCCAAATCTTTTAAAGTAATTCTACCACTTTCTTCATAAATTGTATTTATTTCTTTTTTTAAATCAATTATTCATTGGATATTTGAATGTTGTAAAGGATTATATTGTCCAAGTCTATCTCAAATAGTAATATCACAAAGATTTAAAAGCTTTTCTACACCATATTTTGATATAAACTTTTTAATTTCATTTTTTCTTTTGTTTTCACTCATAAAAAGTAATTCACCAGGATACATATGATATTTTACATAAAAGGCTATTTCTTCACTTTCCTTATTTGAAAATCAAAGTTTTTTAAATTCATTTAAAGCAATTTCTGATCATATAATTGGATGATTTATTTCAAGTTTGTAAAGTTCTTGCTGACTTGCTTCATCCTTTTTTATACTAGCCCAATAATACTGATCAGGTTTTCCTACATCATGATAAAGCATAGCAAATCTTACAAGATAATTTGTATTTATCTGTTGTAAATGATATAAACACAAAATAATATGTGAATAAGTATCAAATGGATGATATCTTGTAGGTTGATGATTATTTTTACAATTTAAAAGTGCAGGAAAATAATATTTCAAAATATTTAATTCATCCATCAAAGCTATAAAACCAAAAGCATTTCATTTTTTAAAAACCTTTTTCATTTCTTGAACTACTCTTTCTTTTGCAACTTTCCTAATTAAAAAATAATACTTTTTCAAAGATAACCAAGTTTTACTATCAAAATCTAAATTTATATGCTCATATTGATTTAAAATTGAAACAAACCTTATAGCCCTAATAATTCTCAAAGCATCTTCCTTTACTCTATCATCTGCATTTCATACAGCCTTTATTTTTTGATTTATAATATCATTTATACCATTTTGAGGATCAAAAACTATATGTAATTTTTTAAATTCTCAAATTATATTTTTTATTTCATTTTCTTGTATTTTTCACTTTTTTACAAATTTATCTATAATCAAGTGATTTTGCACTATTAAAATTGGTGTAAAATTTGTTTTAATTAAAACAAAACCATCTTTTTTTAGTTTCTTTTTTATCTTCTCATCCGTTAAGTCAGTGCTTTCTACAAAGTTTTTTAGTTTTTCCTGATTTGTAGTTTCCAAATAATGATAATATAAGCAATTCATAGTAAAATCTCTTCTTATACTATCTTCAAGTAATGAACTAGACCAATTAAGTTCATCAGGATGTCTTGCATCAGAATAGTCTCATTCTGTCCTAAAAGGAGTTATTTCATACTGGCATTTATTTTTTTTATCAACTATTGTAATAGTTCCAAATTTATCAGTTTTAAAAATACTTCAAGCATTTTGGTTTAAATTTGCAAAAACTTTATTTGGTTCTCCTGCAAGTGTAACATCTATATCATCAAAATTATCTTTTTTTATATTTAAAAGCAAATCTCTTATTATTCATCCAACAAAAAAAACATTTTTATTATTTAAATTTTCTTGTGCAAATCTAAAATAAGATATTAAATTATCAAATCAATTAAAATTTAACATACACAAAAAATTAGAAATTAAATCAAGCTTATTATATAGAAAATAAGCATTTTTACAATAAATTTTAAAATTTAAAATTGTATTTCAAAATAAAATAAAAAAAGTATAATAGGCTTATTTAATTCCTTACAAAAATATATGTCTTATGCAATTATAGATGATGTAATAAACCAAATAGAATCAAATTTTATGTGTTTACACCTATGAATTTTTTTTTCCAAAAAAGCTATTGAAGAAAATCTTTCTTTATATGCAAAAAACATAAAATTACATTTTAAAAATGGAAGATGATTTATTCTTTCTTGATATAAAATAAAAGATAGCTTGGAAAATTTGTATATTCAACAAGAAGATGATAACTTTTTTTCAACATTTATAGAAATAAATGCTTTTAGATGAATTTTATCTGCTATGCTAGAAGGTATAGAAAAAGATAAAAAATTTAAAAAATGGCTAGAAAATATATTAAAAAGTGAAAATATGGACTCTTTCCGGTATAGTTTAAGATTTATAAGAAATATACTATCTCACAATATTGATCCTGAGATGAAACTTCATGATCATGATTTTAAAGAACTTCAAAAAAAGATTTTTACAATAAAATCTAAAAATATAAACAATGGAAAAGTAAAATTAGCTATAAATTACGAAACTATTCTTCCAAAAAGTTGAATAAAAAATTATTGATTTGAAATAAATATAGATTTTAATAGCTTAAAAAAATGACAATACTTTTATAATATTGTTGAAAAAGCTGATATTTTTATGTTATGCGAATTTTGCTATAATCTTATTATCTATTATAAAACAGTATAAATATATTTTCAAATAAAAAAAACCTAGAATAATTCTAGGCTTATAGTTTAATTTCACAAAGCTTCATTTAATATTTGGTCTACATCTGCTCATTCATTTGATATATTTTTTAAGCTATCTAGTTTATCTTGTATTTTAATTTGCAAATATTCTACTACTTCCTTTTTTAATTCTAATCTTTTATTATTTGGTCTTTGAGCTATTGCAGCTTTTATCCTTGTAAGTATTTTATTTATTTTTGCATTTATTTTATTAAGTATCTTTTCTTGTTTTTCAATAGAATATTTTTCCAGTCTTTTAAATAATTTAACTTCAAGTATCTGGTCTATTCTTTTTTGTAAGCTCTCTTTAAGTAATTTAATTTCTCATAACCTTTTTTCTCTAAATTGTTGTGCTTGTTTTTTCAATTCTTCTTTTTGCTTTTTAAGTTGCTCAAATTTATCTTTTAATTCTGGATTTTTTTCTATAACTTCTTCTTGAAATTGCTTTCTAGCATTTTTTAATTGTTCTATTATTTGTTTTCTTTCTTGTTCTGATGCATTTTTTAATTTTTTTCTCAATTCTCTTATCTGTGCTCTTAATTTCTTTATATTTTCTGGCATAGAAGCAAAAACTTGTTCTTTTGTTTTTTTAATTTCTTGTCTATATTTTTCAAATTCTGCTCTAAGATTTTTTATTTTTTCTGAATCTTTTTCATTTCTTATTTGTTCTTTCAAAGAATGCAGTTTTTCTCTCAATGGTTTAATTTTTTCAAAACCTTCTCTAAATTTTGCTTTTAAATTATGTCTAAAATCTTTAAATTTATTTTTTAATTCCTCTCTTTCTTGTCTATGCTCTTTCCAAAATTTATGCCCTTCTTCTTTATACTTTTTAATATTTTCTCTCCAATTATGTTTTATATCACCCATAGTAGCTTTTGGTCCACATACATATTTTCCAGTAGTTTCATCAAAACATCTAGTTCATCAAGTATAATTTATTCAACCAAATGCAGCTGAATATGCACCTAAACTAGCAATTGTAGCTGTTAGAATAATCATTTGTTTTTTCATTCTTGATTAGTTAGTTATAAAAGTATATGTACTATACATATTTTATGTTATACTAATGTAAAAACATAATTTTTTTTTATTTACATTGTATTAACATAAAAAAATTATATTATTAAAAGCAATTTATATACTTAATCTTAAAAATGTTTTTGATAGTAGAAGATAATAAAATTTTAGCAAAAAATATAAAAAATATACTAGAATTAAATTGATTTGAATCAGAAATAGTTGAATCAGCAGAAGAAGCAGAAAAAAAAATAATAAAAAATAAATATGATCTTATAATACTTGATATAAATTTACCTTGAAAATCAGGTATAGAATTTTTAAAACAATTAAGGGAAAAATGAAACAATATAGCTATTTTGATTCTTACTTCAAAAAATACAATAGAAGATAAAGTTAATTGACTTGAATTATGAGCAGATGATTACATAACTAAACCATTTGATATAAGTGAGTTTATAGCTAGAATAAAAGTTATCCTAAGAAGACAAAAATGAATAAAAAGTGAAAAAATTGTAATAAATGACTTTGAAATATATCCAGATGAAGAAAAAATATTTAAAAATAAAGCTGAGATATGAGTTTCTAGTTTGGAATTTAAATTACTAATGTATTTTATAAAAAATAAATGAAAAATATTATCAAGAGATAAAATATATGAAAATGTATGGTGAGATTTTGACAATCATATGTTTTCAAGGTCAGTAGATGTGTATATATCAAATTTAAGAAAAAAATTATGACAAGATTTCATAAAAACTAAAAAATGAAGCTGATATTTTATAGAATAAT
>Ga0256833_1002520_pt1 | contig 12828 bp, 10 predicted proteins | sample 356284metaG_FD_190535 | JGI IMG/M metagenome (GOLD analysis project Ga0256833, IMG submission 190535) | Hydrothermal vent microbial communities from Mid Atlantic Ridge, Atlantic Ocean - 356-284 | ecosystem: Environmental > Aquatic > Marine > Hydrothermal vents | place: Atlantic Ocean: Mid...
AACATTTCTTTGGTAAAATACAATAAGGTTTGTTTTAAATCGGCAAATGATACGCCTTTGTCTATATACAAGCCTTCCACTTGGTGAAATATGCAATGGGATCGTGCCGAAATATCTTCGTTTCTGTATACTCTTCCAGGTGAAATGGTGCGAATGGGCGGTTTATGGGTTTCCATATAACGCGTTTGCACGGACGAAGTGTGTGTGCGTAATAGCCAATCGGGGTTTTGTTGCAAGAAAAAAGTATCTTGCATATCACGCGCCGGATGATATTCGGGCAAATTCAATGCGGTGAAATTATGCCAATCGTCTTCTATTTCGGGTCCTTCGGACACATTGAAACCTATGCGTTTAAAAACTTCTATAATCTGATTTTTTACCAATGAAATGGGATGACGACTACCAATCGTTTCGGGATATCCCGGACGGGTTAAATCCAATCCGCTTGATTGTTCACCTTGCATATCTTCAAGCGATTGCTTTAAAGAATTGACTTTTTCAGTCGCTGATTTTTTTAAGGTATTGATTTTCTGTCCGTATAATTTTTTTTCTTCACCCGGAACTTGTTTAAATTCGGCAAAAAGTTGATTGAGAATTCCTTTTTTTCCCAAAAATTTGATACGAAAATCTTCTATTTCTTTTAAATCTTTTGAAACAAAAGCATTGACTTCATCCAAATATTTATCGATATCTTTGATCATAATAAAAATTTTATTGTTCGGGATATTTATCCAATTCTAATTTTTCGTGAAAATAATCGACAAAATCCAACATAGTATCAGCCATTTTGTCATCATTTGTAGCACGACGATATACATCGGCCATCGATTTTAAGGTTTGATAAAAGAAAACCCGCATTTCATATAATTTCATATCCTTGGTCCATAAATCCATACGCAAGGTCTCTTTGGTTTTATCGTTCCAAACGGAAATCATAATCGCTTCGGCAGGTTCGTTTTTAATATTTGCATCATCCGCCGACCATTTGATTTGTTCGGGAATACGGTTTTCGTCCAATCCGACTTCAAATATTACTTTACTTTTGTGTTTAACAGCCATTATCTTCTTGGTTTGTATTTTGATTTTTTAAAAATTTCTTCTTCGGGCATTCGTATCATCTTTTGCAAAGATACATCATTATTTTGCATAAACGAACGAACAATTTGCCAACCCGTGTAAACTCCTATTTGCCCGGGAGTTTCCATATCGATTTCCGAATAAAATTTGGAATAAGGCGCTATATTCAAAAACCTGTTTTCCAAACCGTTTGCACTGCTATACAATAATTTTTTAGTTACAAAATATTCCCATACTTTTGCTTCATTTTCTTGTGCCCATTTATATTTTTCAGCAGTATAACCGATTTTTAACGTATCGGGTAAATCCGGAACATAAGCATCTATCAAATACATCTTTTTTCCTTCGTTAATCATTCGATACAAAAATGCTTTGTTTTCGGGAGGCTTCACCTTGCTTTGGGCTACTGCTCTTGCCAATTCAACAGGTATTCTTTCGGGAATTAAATTCTGACGGATATACATCGGAACTCCACCGGTATAAACCGGATTATCCTTGCCCAAATAAGTATCCAAGGTTAAAAACATCAAAGAGTCGGCATAAAAAGCACGGTTTAAAAAATTCCAATCGGAATATAAAGTTATGATTTTCGGGTCTCTAAAATCGGGGTGATAATACTTGATATGTTTATATAAATCGGCAATTGCCGGTTTGTATTTTTTTAAGTCGGGAAATAAACTGTCCACTTGCTTTTTCAGTTTAAGAAAAAGCGTATCGTTCATTTTTTTTATCCAAATGCTATCGGGAGAGTTTGGAGGTAAGATATAGGGATATTTTTTCTTTAATTCAGGCAATTTTCTAACCGGCTGACCGAAAAATGCCTTGTCAAAACGATCAATTTTTACTTGTGCCGGAATTCCCGAAACATCCACTTCCAATTTGTTTTTTTGTTGACAATTCCATAAACCGAAGATCAATAACGCTATCAACAAAAATTTTAGATTTTTCATACCTTAATCTTTTTTGCAAAGATAAATAAACCTGATGAATATGGGAAGCTTGGTTTAAGTTAAAAAATCTAATCATTTTCCAAACTATTATAACAGTAATAATTAAAGATAAAGCGTCGGTGTAACTTGAAGCAATACCGACTATGATATTTATGCGTTGAACCGTATCTAGATGTCAGCTCGTGTAAGTTTGATGAGTTTGCGAATAATCCCGAATATATCAGGAATATCAATACCTATGTTATTTAAGGTGTTCTCGATACAAAGTTCTCGATACATTTTTGATTCCTCTCATCAGCAAAAACACTCGAACTGACAAGGTTCTCGATACAAAAATGCTCATCCTTCGCATTTTCACTCGAACTGACAAGGTTCTCGATACAAAAAATACTCCTACCGTCGTATTTTTCACTCGAACTGACATAAACATTATTTAGCAAAACACTGTCACATCGAGTGATTTTTCGAGTGAGCAAGAAAAATTGTATCGAGATGACATCGAGTGTTCCATTGACGAAGGAAATGGAATGTATCGAGATGCAAATAAAATAAAACATATCAAAAGAATGATTAAAATCAATAGTTTTATAAACAAAACCAAGCAATCATCTGATAATTATCGTATTTTTGTCCTATGAATCTTATAAACCGTTATAAACTTACGGATTGGTTGCCGACAACTTTAAAAGAAGTTCGACGGCGCGGCTGGGATGAGTTAGATGTAATTCTTTTCAGTGGCGACGCTTATATCGACCATCCTTCATTTGGACCGGCTGTCGTTGGACGTATTTTTGAAAGCTTCGGGCTTCGGGTGGCAATTGTTCCGCAACCAAATGTGCGGGATAATCTACAAGATTTCACCAAACTCGGTCGTCCGCGTCTGTTTTTTGCCGTTACCGCCGGAAGTATGGATTCAATGGTAAGCAATTATACCGCCAGCAAGAAACCCCGTGAAAAAGATGCTTATACCCCCGGTGGAGAAAAAGGATTTCGTCCGGATTATGCCAGTATCAAATATACCCGAATACTAAAAAATTTTTTTCCGGATGTTCCCGTTTTAATCGGGGGAATTGAAGCTTCCCTCAGGCGTTTTACGCATTATGATTATTGGAGCGATACGCTAAAACCAAGCATCTTGGCAGAATCCGGAGCCGATTTGTTGGTTTACGGAATGGGCGAGCAACCCCTACGGGAAATCGTTCGTTTGGTAGAACGTGGTGTTCCTTTTTCGTCATTAAAAACCATCAAACAAACGGCTTTTTTACAAGATAAAAATCAACCGCTTCCGAAAAATAAACACTGGGAAAATGTTCGTTTGTTTTCTCACGAAACTTGTCTAAAAGACAAAAAAGCTTTTGCCAAAAATTTTAAAAGCATTGAAATTGAATCCAATATGCTCAAACCCAATAAACGTTTGTTGCAAGATATTGGAAACCGAACCTTGGTGGTTAATCCTGCATATCCGGCAATGACACAAAATGAAATTGATGCCGCTTTTGATTTGCCTTTTACCCGTATGCCTCATCCGAAATATCGTAAACGAGGTCCTATTCCCGCCTACGAAATGATAAAACATTCCATCAATATTCATCGCGGATGTTTCGGCGGTTGTAGCTTTTGCACCATTTCGGCTCATCAAGGAAAATTTATCGCAAGCAGGAGTAAAAAATCCATTTTAAAAGAGCTGGATCAAATAGTAAAACAGGAAGATTTTAAAGGTTATATCTCGGATATTGGCGGTCCTTCGGCAAATATGTATCAAATGAAAGGATATGATTTGAGTATTTGTGAACAATGCAAACGTCCTTCTTGTATTTATCCCAATGTTTGTAGCAATTTGAATACTTCTCATAAAGATTTATTGGACATTTACCGTTCGATTGATAAGCATCCGAAAGTAAAAAAAGCATTTATCGGTAGTGGTATCCGCTACGATTTGGTAACTCCTTCCTACAACAAAAAAGCGGATCCGAAAGAATTGGAAGCTTATTTGGAACAATTGGTAACTCAACACACCTCGGGACGATTGAAAGTAGCCCCCGAAAATACTTCGGAACGCGTGCTGAAAATGATGCGTAAACCTTCTTTTAAATATTTCCACGATTTTAAACGGATATATGACAAAATATTGAGAAAACACAATTTGAAACAGCAATTGGTGCCTTATTTTATTTCGTCACATCCGCAAAGCGATATGGAAGATATGGCAAATTTGGCAGCCGAGACCAAAGATATGGGATTTCAATTGGAACAAGTCCAAGATTTCACACCTACTCCTATGACGGTTGCTACGGTTGCTTATTACAGCGGTTATCATCCTTATACATTGAAACCCGTAAAAACCGTAACCGATAGAAAAGAAAAAATAGACCAATGGAAATTTTTCTTTTGGTATAAACCCGAAAACCGGAAATGGATAAAAGAAAAATTATTGGAGTTGGGACGAAAAGATTTGTTGGAAAAACTATTGGGAAATACTTTTTCAGCCGGAAAAAAACATCAATCTCAAAGAAAAAAATACCCCAACAAACGCCGTTTTAAACGAAAATAAATGTTTTTATTAAATACAGCTCATTTAAAAGTTTTATTCGGCTTAAAAATTGGGATTCTTATGATTAAAAAATCTAATCCAACTCGTGCTTATATCCTTTTCCCGAAATTATTTTCAATAAATCTTTTTCCAAACTTTCCATCGGATATTCTATGATTCGTCCCAATTCCTGTCCGTTTTCATAAACAATAATCGTAGGCACACGTTTAAGCTGATATTTTTTTACAACAGCATAATTCTTATATTTTCTAGGAACAAAAATGATTGAAATATTTTTGGAATTTTTATAACCGGCTGCTTTCAAAACAGCAAAAAATACCGGTACTTGCTCACGACTGTCGGGACACCAAGTTCCCATAATTACTTCAAAGTCAAAATTGTTGATATTTCTTTTCAATTGATTCACAACCGATGAGTCGACTTTATAATTTTTGTAGTTTTTGTTCATCCATTTTGCATAAGGATTTTTTTGTAAATCCGAAAACTTTCCCTTCCCTACTAATATTTCATGATTTCTGTATGTTTCGGTATGTAATTCGGATGATTTACAATTGACCATTAATAACGTAATAAAAAACAAATATAATAGTGATATTCTCATTATGTAAATTTTTAATACATCAAATTTAAAACAAAAAAAATAAATCCCTATTTTTATCCCGTAAAAATAAACCAAGCTTTCAATCGTTATTTTACTATAAATCAAATCCGTTATGTTTAAAAAAATTTTGCTTTTTTTCATATTATCATTTCAAATGATAATTTCCGCACAAGAAACCATAAAATACTTTATGCCCGAAGAACAATATATCCGGGCGGTAAATCTTTATCACGAAAAAGAATATAAACCCGCAAAATATTTTTTTGAAAAGCTGAAACTACAAGTAAAAGATAAAAGTTTATTGGGAGATATTTATTACTACTTAGCCAGTATTTCCGTAAGAACAGGCGATATAGACGCCGAAGATTTACTTGCATATTTTACAGAACATTTTCCTACGCATCCCAAGCGTAATTTGGCTTATTTTGATGCCGCAGATTATTATTTTACAAACGGTGATTTAAGCAAAGGAGCCGAACTCATCAATAAAGTTGACCCGGGAGATTTGTCCAAAGACGAATATGAAAAATATAATTTTTATATGGCTTATTCCTATTTAAAAAAGAAAGATTGGAAAAAAGCTGCACGTTTATTTGAAAAACTACTGGATTCAAAGAACTATGGTAAGCAAGCCAAATATTATTACGGATATATCGCTTATCAACAAAATGATTTTGCCAAGGCACAAAAATATTTTAACCAAGTATCCGATGAAGGTTCTTATAATAAAAAAATGCCTTATTATCAAGCCGATATGTATTTTAAACTCGGGCGATTTCAAGATGCGATAAACGAAGCTATGAAAATATTTGAACGTTCTCACGGTAAAGAACATTCGGAACTGGCAAAAATCATCGGGGAAAGTTATTTTAATTTAAAAAATTACGAAAAAGCCATTCCCTATCTTTTGCAATATAAAGGCAAAAATGGCAAGTGGAACAATACGGACTATTATCAATTGGGCTATGCTTATTACAAAAACGGAAATTACGACAAAGCTATCGAGTATTTCAATAAAATAATAAGCGGAAATGATGCCATAGCTCAAAATGCATATTATCATTTGGCAGATAGTTATCTCAAAACCGGACAAAAAATAAAAGCTCTTAACGCTTTCAAAAAAGTTTCCGAAATGTCTTTTGATAAAAATATGCAAGAAGATGCGTTTTATAATTATGCTAAATTGGGCTATGAATTGGGAAATCCTTTTGAAAACAGCTCGGAAGTAATAAGAAAATTCCTAAAAAAATATCCTGATACACTTTACAAAAAAGAATTGGAAGATTTATTGGTCAATTCGTATTTGACTTCTAATAATTTTGAGGATGCATTAAAAATTCTTGAAAAAAACAAAGAAACCCAAAGCAAAACTTATCAAAAAGCCGCTTACTATCGAGGGTTGGAACTACTCAACGAAGGAGATTATCAAGCCGCCAAACAAATGTTTGACAAAGTATTAAAATCAGGATTTGACCCGAAAATCAGACAATTATCCAAATTCTGGAAAGCCGAAGCCGATTATCGTTTGCATAATTACGAACAAGCCAAACTCGGGTTTGAAGATTTTGCCTCCACCAATGATTATAAGTATTCCAAAGAAGGAAAAACAGTGCATTATAATTTGGGTTACACTTATTTCAAACTCAAAGATTATCCGAATGCCGCCAAACATTTTGACCGATTTATCCAAACAAAACCCAATAAAAAATTACTGAAAGACAGCTATTTACGATTAGGCGACAGCTATTTTGCTTCCAAGAAATACTGGCCGGCAATGCAAGCTTATAACAAAGCTATTTTGCTCAAAGGTCCCGATGCCGATTATGCCGCTTATCAAAAAGCCATCAGTTACGGATTTGTTGGAAAAACCAATCGGAAAATCGATGATTTGAACCGTTTTATCAAAGAATTTCCAAATTCCAAATACTTACCCGATGCTTATTATCAATTGGGAAGCACTTACGCTAACAAAGGAGATAATTCACAAGCCCTTCAAACTTTTGACAAATTGCTAAACAAGTTTCCCGATAATAAATATTCCGCTTTGGTATTGCTCAAACAAGGAACTATTTATTACAATACTAATCAGAATGCAAAAGCACTGGAAAAATTCAAAAAAATCGTGCAAAAATTTCCAAATACCCCGATCGCTCATCAAGCGGTTGAACAAATCAAAAATATCTATATCGACGAAGGTCGAGCCAACGATTACGCCGCTTGGGTCAAAACCGTTCCTTGGGTGAATGTTAGCAATACCGAATTGGATGATGCCGTTTTTGAAGCGGCACAAGAAAAATATATGGCTATGGAACCCAATGCAATCTCCGAATTGGAAAAATATTTGCAACAATTCCCTGACGGACTACATAGCTTGGAAGCACATTATTATTTAGCCAAATTGTATAAGAAAAAAGGAAAAAATGGAAAAACCGCTTTGCATTATGAAAAAATTGCAAGTCAGCCCCAAAACAATTACACTTTGGAAGCCCTTCGTGAATTGTCCGAAATACATTTGAAAAAAGAAAAATGGGATCAAGCCATACCTTATTTGGAGCGATTGGAATTGCTTGCTTCATCGCCCAATGATATAATTTTTGCCCAATCCAATTTGATGAAGGCTTACTATCAAACCGATAAATATTCTATGGCAATTGAATACGCCGAAAAAGTGCTGAATAATCCCAAAAGCAGCAAGCAAATGAAAAACGATGCAAAAATAATCATTGCCCGTTCGGCAATGAAAACCGGCGATGAAAACAAAGCTCGTGATTATTATACCCGATTGAGCAAAACCGCCAGTGGAAAAATTGCAGCAGAGAGCTTGTATTATGTAGCTGAATTTCAAAATAAAGACGGAAAGTTTGATGCTTCCAATCAAACCATTGCCAAACTGACAAAAAAATATGCCGGCTACAAATACTGGGCAGCCAAAGCTCTGGTGTTAATGGCAAGAAACACTTATGCCAAAGGTGATGCCTTTAATGCCACCTATATTTTGGAAAGTGTAATTAAAAATTTCAAACAATATCCCGATATCATTAAAGAGGCAGAAGATTTATTAAAGGAAATCAAAGCCAATGAAGCCAAGAAAAATTCATCCGTTACCGATTAATTACAACCTAAAAAAAATCGAAAAATGAAAAAAATATTTATTTACATATTATTAATTATTCCCAATATTTTTATAGCACAACAAAAAAAAGATTCCGTAAAAACCGAAGTTATTGAAGTAACCCGTTCTTATACTCCAACGGTGCAAGATGCGTATAAATTGGCAATAAACCCCGATAGTATTCAAGTTGTGGAAAAGAAAATTCCGGTAGAATATAAAATTCAATCCGTGCCGGTGGCTTCCACTTTTCAGCCCGAGAAAGGAAGGATGAGCCAATTTCAATTCCAACCGAATTTTGATAAAAATTTTAATTCTTATGCTCGAATTGCTTTTGGAAATTATACCTATCTTAACGCTGACGCTTTTTTGACTTATCCCGTCAATGAAAAAATTGATGCTGGTTTTCGATTCTCTCATCGTTCTTCACAAGGTGATAAGGATAACAATTTGACCAATCCATATTATCGAACGCAAGTAAATGCATTGATGAGTTATACCCAAGACAATAGCCGTTGGAATATGGATTTAGGTTATCTGTCAAATATTCATCATTTATCTCCCAATCTATTTATCATTACTCCGTCGTTCCCAATTCCCGAAGAAGTTTTATACTCGGAAAAAAGAAGTCAAAATGTATTCAATTTTAATATCAAAGGTGAATTCAAAAGTTTGATTATCAAAGATATAAGAATGAATTTTCAAAATTTTTGGGATCCTTATAAAAATAATGAAAATATCTTAAATTTTAATACCAATCTATCATTTCCAATTAGTGATATACAAATACAAACCGGAATAAAAGCCGATTTGGTATCCGGAACAGCTTACGAAAAATATTACAATGGAATTTTCAAAAAAAACTATAAAAATCTTTCCTCCGGAATTTTGCCTTCATTTAATTATACCAACGATAATTTAGATGTAAAAATCGGTTTTAAATTATTTTATCAAAATTCGGATGCCGATTATAATAAAGTTCAATTCTTCCCCGATATTTTGGCTAATTTTAATATCGTTTATGAAAAATTAAGTTTATATGGCGCTTTAAACGGGGATATCAATCAAACTTCTTATATCCGATTATTCAACCAAAATCCCTATGTTGTGCCTATGAAAATACTACCGGAATTAATGCCTATGGAAATTTACGGTGGCATCAAGGGGGCTTTCTCGTCATCATTTTCATACAACATAAAAATGGGATACCGGCAACTGAAAAATCATCCGTTTTATATGATTTCGCCGACGGTATTTAATTTCGTCCCTTATAGTGTTGTTTATGACGAACTTAAACAATCATTCTTTGGTGCGGATTTGAATGCCGGTATTGGTAAAAGACTGGATTTTAAAGTTCATTTTATATATTATCAAAACAACCCCGAAAGTTTACCTAAAGCTTATTACATGCCTGATTACGTATTGAAATCATTGATTTTGTTTCATCCAACCGAAAAGATAGATATTAACCTCAGTATGTATAACTATAGCAACAGACCAGATGATTTCGGTAGCAGTTTAGCAGGATTTACGGATTTGAATTTGGAGTTTAAATATAAAATCAACAAGAATTTTAGCACTTTTATTCAAGCAAATAACATTTTGAATAATCCTTATGAAATATATTTGGCTTATCCGGTTGAAAAAATTCAATTTTTGGGCGGTTTATTATATAAATTTGATTTTTCTAATAAAAATAATTAACTTACACAAAAATTAATCTTTAAATTTTTGCCCTATGAAAAAAAATGTTGGAAATCTGGACAAACTCATTCGTTTGATATTAGCCGTAATTATCTTTTTGTTTGTATATAAAGACAACGGAGAGACCAATACTATGCAGATAATATTATTGGTTATTGCATTTATTTTGGCGCTTACTTCTTTGTTGAATTACTGCCCGATTTATAGTATTATTGGAGTTAATACAAACAAAAAAACAGAAAATTAACGAGTTATTTCTTTAAATAATTCTTCTAATTTTTTGCTTTTATGATGCATTTGTAGAATTTTAAGCCCGTGTTCTTGTGCAAAATCAAAAACAACGGGACGCATATCTTTTGTCGTATTAAAAGCCAAGCACCAAATGGATTCCATCAAATTTTCAGCGGCATCCAAATCGGGTAATTGATCTAAAAATTCCCTCTCGATTTTTAGGTCAAATTCAACTTCAATAATTTGTTGACCGGATTGCAATTCATTCATTTTCTTATCCGCAACTATTTTTCCTTTGTTAATAATCAATACCCGACCGGCCATTTGTTCCACTTCTTGCATAATATGTGTAGATAACAATATGGTTTTATCTTTGCCCAAATCTTTGATAAGCTTACGAATTTCCACCAATTGATTGGGATCCAAACCGGTTGTCGGTTCATCCAATATCAAAATATCCGGTTGGTGTATCAATGCGGCTGCCAAACCTACTCGCTGACGATATCCTTTGGATAATTGTCCTATTTTTTTATGTGCTTCGGGTGTTAAGCCGGTTTGCTCAACAACCTGTGTAACCCTGTTTTTGGACACATCATAAATTCCTGCCGTAAACTCCAAAAACTCACGCACATACATATCGGTATATAAAGGATTATGTTCGGGCAGATAACCGATATGTTTCTTGATTAGCAAAGGAAACTCTTTTACATTTTTTTCATTGATAAAAGCTTCACCCGAATCAGCTTTTATATAACCAGTCAATATTTTCATTAATGTGGATTTTCCCGCTCCGTTAGGACCCAACAGACCGACAATTTCACCTTTTCCGATTTCAAAATTTATATCGGACAATACCTGCTGTTGACCGTAAAATTTATTGATATTTTCAACTTTAATTCCTTGCATATTTGCTTTTCAAATAAAATTTATAGATCAATCCCGCCAAATATTGAGCGGAAAAAAATGCAATTACATTATAAACCACGGACATCCAAGAAAATCCGACATTAAAATGTAATTTGTTATAAATTCTCAGCAAGATAATAAAAACTACTGGAATATGCACTGCCAACATCCAATCACGACTTCTGAATTTTGTTCTGGCACGCCAAAATCCAAAAGGAAAAGCCAAAAAGAATACAATAATGGCAAAAGTCATATTATCCATATCATTATTTTTTTTTTGCAATAATACATCTTTTGTCATTTATGTATAAAAGTATTGAATAAAAATAATTTATGTAAATTTGTTTTATGATAACTAATCAAAATTTTACCCAAAAAACAAAAAGTTCAAGTTTTTCAACATTATCAATTCTGATACCTGCATTTAATGAAGCTTTAACTATTGAAAAAATTTTGGATAAAATTTTAGCAGTTAAACTTCCCGAAAATTTTACGAAAGAAATTATTATCATTGACGATGCTTCCACGGATAATACAGTAGAAGTAATCCGAAATTATCAAAAAACTCATCCGAAAGCCAAAATATTATTTTTCAAACAAGAAAAAAATCAAGGAAAAGGAGCGGCATTACATAAAGGAATAAAAGAAGCAACAGGCGATTATATCATTATTCAAGATGCCGATTTGGAATACGATCCGCAGGATTATATAGATTTACTCAAACCGGTTGTAAATAAACAAGCGGATGTAGTTTACGGTTCTCGTTTCAAAGGCAGTAAACCCCACCGGATTTTGTTTTTTTGGCATACCGTTGGCAATAAACTGCTTACTTTTTTGAGCAATATGTTTACCAATCTTAATCTTACGGATATGGAAACCTGCTACAAGCTATTTAATGCCAAAATCTTAAAATCCATAGAATTAAAAGAAAAAAGATTTGGCTTTGAACCCGAAGTTACGCAAAAAATAGCGCGTATTCCGGGCATCAGAATTTACGAAGTAGGAATTGCATATTACGGCAGGACTTATGAAGAAGGAAAAAAAATCAACTGGAAAGACGGATTTCGTGCAATTTATGTAATTTTGAAATACGGAATTTTTTATAAATAAAATTATGTTTGAAAATATAAATCTTACTTCCTATTTATTTTTGGATATAGAAACGGTTCCATTGGTATATAATTATGAGGATTTGAATGAAAAAAAGAAAAAACTTTTTGAAAAAAAAGTCAAATACCGATTATCCGAAGAAATTCGTCCCGAAGATTTATATCAAGAAGCGGGAATTTGGGCGGAATTTGGTAAAATTATCGTGATTTCTACCGGTTTTTTTGTCAAAAACGGAGAATTTCGTATTAAATCTTTTGCATCACATAATGAAAAAAAATTACTACAAGATTTTGCCAAACTGCTCAATTCCGAATATTTTCAAAGAAAAGACCTAAAACTCTGTGCTCATAACGGTAAAGAATTTGATTTTCCCTATATCGCTCGTCGTATGATAATCAATCAAATTCCCCTGCCCAAACAATTGCAAATGCACGGAAAAAAACCTTGGGAAACGCCATTTTGTGATACAATGGAACTCTGGCGCTTTGGCGATTATAAACATTATACTTCTTTGGAATTGCTTACCGATATTTTAGGAATTCCTTCGCCCAAAATCGATATTGAAGGCAAAGATGTAGCTCGGGTTTAT
>Ga0256833_1002521_pt1 | contig 12826 bp, 11 predicted proteins | sample 356284metaG_FD_190535 | JGI IMG/M metagenome (GOLD analysis project Ga0256833, IMG submission 190535) | Hydrothermal vent microbial communities from Mid Atlantic Ridge, Atlantic Ocean - 356-284 | ecosystem: Environmental > Aquatic > Marine > Hydrothermal vents | place: Atlantic Ocean: Mid...
GTCAACCTTTGACCCTGTGTTTGCAATCGCATCGCTTGAATCATCAGGAGAAACTGAGATTAAACGAAACCTTGCAATCCACTTCCCGCTGTTTCCTGCAAGTGCAGGCATGGAGATAAGTGTTAAAAAGAAAACTGCTAAAATACCAAAAAACTTCTTCATATCCACCTCCCACTAAAAAAAATTTCAACCTGAAAAATAATTTTATTCAATTATAATTTTTTTTCAATGATTTTGCCACTTTTAATTTTAAAATTTGATTATTGTTAAATTAAATATTCCTGTTGGTAATTTTTTTATCACTTTTTTTAGCGTTATCGGTCAATTTATTGCCATTTTAATTTTTGAACGGTAAATATTCGTTGTTTTAGTGTTTTTTTTGCATGGCATATTTTTTGCTGTATTTTAGTGCAGGGAGGAGAAAATGGAAAAAGAGGTAAAAAAAATACTCATTGTTGATGATGAAAAAAACCTGACCATGACCCTCGTTGATTATTTAAGTTCAAAGTATAATTGCCATGGTGTATACAGTGTGGAAGAGGCAATTGAGTACCTTGAAAAGAATGAGGTTGACCTTGTTCTTTCAGATATGAAACTTCCAGGGAAAGATGGTTTTGAGTTGTTGACATGGTTAAATGAGAACATGAAAGATGTCAGATTTGTGTTAATGACTGCGTATGGCTCTCCTTCATTGAAGAAAAGGGTAAAAGATCATGGAGCGTTATTCTACCTTGAAAAACCAATTGATCTGTCACAGTTGAACAGAATTATTGATAGAGTTGTCAAAGAAACAGGGATTGAAGCATCTGTAAGGGAACTTGAACTTGAGGATCTTTTGAAAATTCTTTCTTTTTACGAAAAGGATTTAGTATTGAGAGTGATTAATAAGAATGGAGAAAGGGGTTACATTGGAATAAAAACAGATAAGGTTATGTGGGCAAAAACTGAGAAGAAAAGTGGCCTTTCCGCTTTTAGGGATATGCTGGGCTGGAATGGCGGAATATTCAGTTCCAATGATTACTATGAATTGCAGAGCGGAAGGATTGAAAAGAGAATTGATACTTTGCTGAAGGAATGTTCGGGTTTGGTCGCTACGCATAATGAAAATGAAGATGTCTTTGATATTGAAATAGACATTGTTGAGGATAAAGGTATGAACCCTGAAATTGATGAAGGTGAAGATGGTAAGGTTGTTGAGGTGAAGAGTGTCTCTGAAAATGAAGGATTGCAGGGTTTTGAGAATGTATTAAATGTTGAAAGAGCAGGTGGGACTGAAGAAAAGAAAGTGAAAACAAAAGGGGAAAAGGAGGAAGGAATTTTTTTAAGTGTTTCTAAAATTCAGAATGATTCTCTTGAATCAATCAAAGAAAAAGGAGGTAATGTGATGGTAACAAGGGGAGCGTCAAGTCTTGAAGGATTGCTGGAAAAGTTTAAATCAGAGATCAGGGGTTTTGTTTTGACCGCTCTTGCTGATTTTGAAAATGGTTTGGCCCTTGCTTCAGTATCTGAAACCGATGATTTTGATGCTGAAACTGCATCTGCAGTTTATGCAGAGGTTATCAAACAATCTCATCAGGCTGCCAATTTTATGGGGGGAGAAGAGCATCTTGGTGACTTAGAGGATATTCTAATTACCCATGAGAATGTGTATATTCTCCTAAAAATGGTGGGAGAAAAGCATTTTCAGATACTTGCTCTCTCAACAGATAAGGGTAATCTTGGTCTTGCAAAAATAGTTATGAGAAATTACGAACCCTTTTTTCTTGAGACATTAAAGGAAATTGGTGAATTATAAATTGATTTTGTTTATTGAGATCAGGGAGGCTTTATGAAAGGAAGTATTGTTGATGCAGTTAAAGACCTTGTGGTTGACAACTTTGGAAGCAAGATGTGGGAAGATATACTTGAGGGTGCCGGTCTTGACAGATTCACGACTGTAAGGTTGCTTGATGATGTTCCTGATGAGGTGGTTATGAAGGTTCTGGAGGTTGCTATGGATAAGCTCAACCTTTCCTTTGATGAACTTGCAGATGTTTTTGGGGAGTACTGGATCAATGTATATGTTCCCAAGGTTTATAAACCGTATTTAAGAAGAATAAAATCTGCAAAAGTTTTATTGTTGAAACTTGACGATATACATCAAAAGGTGGTAAGAAACATCCCCAATGCAAATCCGCCACGCTTTGACTATCGATGGGAGTCTCCCGATGTTTTGATAATGAAGTATAAATCTCCAAGAAACCTTGTAAGGGTGTTTGTGGGAATAGTAAAAGCACTTGGAAATAAATACGGTGAATTTGTTGATGTTACCATGTTGTCAAACAATGAAGTCAGAATCAGATTCAGGGGTGAGTAAAAAGATTGCATGATGGTTTTTATTATATTAAAATAATTGTATGTTTACTTTTAATATTTTTAATGTAAATGTTGTGGTTGTTGAAAATGGGAAAATTTATGCTTTTCCTGAGGAGTTTAAGATCTTTCTTGAACAGGAGGAGGGAAGAAGCGAAAAACTTTTGAAGTTTATCGAAAATCTTGAAAGTGGAAGAGAAGGAGTACGAGAATTTCAATCTTGCTTGTTTACATTCAGGTGTTTTAAATATCATGAAGCAAATAGAATAGGTAAAATATGTGTTGTTATTCCCAAGGAGCAGGACCCTGCTCATTTTTTTTCCATAGTAATTCATGAATTAAAAAATCCCCTTGCGGCGATAAAAGCAATGACACAGGTTCTTGTCTCTGGTATTCAAAATATGAGTTTTGACAGGTCTAAAACCATGTCTTATCTTAAACTTATTGATTCTGAAATTGATAGAATAAACAGGATTTTTTCCTCTGTGATTCAATTGTCAAGACCAAATGAAAGGTTTTCTGAATTTGATTTAGTTAATGTTGTTTCAAACGCCGTTTACATGTGGAGGGAAAAGTGTAACGAATTGGGAATCTCCTTAACCTTTTCAACCAATAAAGAAGAGTTGTTGTTTTTTGGAAACCCAGATGAGTTTTCTCAGATTTTGAGTAATTTGATTTCAAACTCAGTTCATGCTGTTAAGGGCAATCCTGGTGGAAGTATATTTGTTAGTCTTAATGAGAAAAAAAGAGAAAAACTTGTCGAATTAAAAGTGGAGGATAATGGAATGGGCATGACCCCTGAGCAACTTGATAAAATTAAGGAAGGATTTTACACCACCAAGGTTGATGGCCTTGGTATGGGGCTTTATATAGTCAAAATGCTTGTGGAGAAAAACTCTGGCAAAATTGATATTGATTCCCGACCTGAAAAGGGAACAGTTGTAAGTATCATTTTTAATTTGTATGAAAAAGATTCTATTGATTGAAGACGATGACGGTTTTGCTTTAGCCGTAAAAGATTACTTTGAATTGAAAGGTGTAAAAATAGATGTTGTTAATACTGGTGCGCAGGGGTTGTTAAAGGTTGAGGAGAACAATTATAAAATAGTACTTCTTGATTTACGATTGCCGGATGTTAGTGGCCTATCAATCCTGCCTCAATTGTTCTTAAAAAGTGGGGGTATTATTATTGTTATAACTGCATTTGCTGACACAGGAGTGGTTGTGGATGCGATGAAAAAAGGTGCCTTTGACTTTATTACAAAGCCCTGTGACCTTGAACTTTTGTTTTTAAAATTGAAAAACATTTTAGAGCACCTTGAGTGGTTTGACGATGAGCTTTTGGTAGGAAATTCAAAAAGCATTGTTAATTTAAAAAAAGAGATAAAGATAGTGTCGAAAACAAGGATACCTGTTTTGATTGTTGGGGAAACAGGTACAGGAAAGGAACTGGTTGCAAGAGCCATTCATGTTTTTTCAGGTAGAGAGGGAAATTTTATAGATTTGAATTGTGCGTCAATCCCACATGAGTTGTTTGAATCAGAGTTATTTGGTTACAAGAAGGGAGCTTTTACAGGAGCTGTCCAGAGCAAAAAAGGGCTTTTTAAGGATGCGGATAATGGGACTCTTTTTCTTGACGAGATTGTTGATCTTCCAATGCAACTTCAACCAAAACTATTAAGGGTTCTTGAAACTGGAGAATTCAGACCACTTGGTGCAACGGAGAATGAAAAGGTTGATGTTAAATTGGTTTCGGCCACAAATGTACCTGTGGAGGAGATAAGGAAAAAAATTAGGAGCGATCTTTTTTACAGGATCTCTTCTTATGTACTTGAGGTACCTCCTTTGAGGGAGAGAAAAGAGGATGTTCCTTTGCTGATAGAGTTTTTTTTGGAACAACTTGATAATCCATCTGGAGTTTTTCGAGTGAGTAAGCAGGCTATGGATGCGCTTGTATCTTATGATTGGCCCGGGAATGTAAGAGAATTGAAAAGTGAGATAGAGAGGGCATTGTTGTTATGTTCTGGGGAGGAAATAGATATATCTCACTTAAGCCCAAAGGTTGTGAGAAATCAAAAGTCAATTGAAAAGGATGAGATAAAACCCTTGAGAGTTTTTGAAAAGGAGTATGTGCAAAAGGTGCTGAGGGCATGTGGTGGAAACAAAAGCAAAGCGGCAAAACTTCTTGGTATTTCACGATTAACATTGAGAAAAAAGTTAAAGGGCAAATGATTTTTAGAAGGTGGTTCCAAAAGAGAATACGAGTTTATACCTCGAAGGGAATGTGCCTTTATCAAGGTTTGTTGCAATTTGAATCTTCATTGGTCCCACCGGGGTTTTGATTAACACTCCAACACCTGCATCTTTGACACAGGAATCGAATGAAAAATCCGAAGAGTCCTCCCACACATTACCGATGTCTGTAAACAGGGTTAGATAGTAAACATCCTTTAAATGATGTTTGTACTCTGCTGATACAACGAACAGGAAGTTCCCCCCTTTTGGAACCCCTGTTGAAAATAGAGGCCCTGCCTTTTCAAATGATGATATTCTAAGATTGGTTGAGCCCCCTATAAAAAATCTTTGAGGCAGGGGTATCTCATAGTTGTCTCTGGTAAATATCTTACCAATCCTGCTTATTATTTCGAGATTATTGAAATAAAAGCCGAATTTTAAGGATGTTTTCAAGAAAAATCTGTCATCGTTCACCACATAGGCAGGGAATATGGTTGTATTTACAAAGAACCCTTTTTCTGGAAAAAGCACATTGTTTCTTCTGTCATAAAGGATGTTTGTTTTCAAGCCTATTGTGTAATCAGGTTGAAGTTCCTTTTTTATTTCTTTTAATGGTACCCTTAAATTGGTCAGGTTGTTTTTTGTAAATTCTATTGATTCAATGTACCTTAAATGAGAAAATATGTTTCCTCTGTAACTTACCGAAAATCCGTACCTTGAAAACCTGTAATCGTCTCTATCTTCAAGTGTGAAGTACAAAGAGGACAGGAAGTGTTTTTCTCCATTTATTGTGAAATAACCCTGTTTTCTTTTTGAGGAAACTCTAACTATCGTTGTTCCAGTAAGAAATGTTTTAAAAAGGTATCTTTTTTTTATCTTTGCGGTGAATCTTAACCCCTCATCTGAGTTGACCCCAATTGCATAGGAAAAGGTGTAAAGCCTGTTTTCTTTTAGTTTTAAAAGAAGGATAGAGTTTCCATTTTTTCTGTCTATTATATCTGCTTTTGCAGAAGTGAAAAGACCTGAAAATTCAAGTTTGTTTATAAAATTCTCAATCTCTGTTTTATTTATTGTTTCTCCTTTTTTAAAATCTGCAAATTTCAGTATGTCTTCTTTTTTAATGTTTCTATTACCGATAATTACGATGTCTTCAATTTTTTTCTTTTTTCCTGCTGCCACCATTATTTTTACAGGGATTAAGTTATCTTCTGCTTTGGTTATTGTGATGTTTACCGATGGATTGAAGTATCCCTCTCCTGCAAGGTATGTTTTTAAAACCTCAATTGAATGGGTGAGTTTGTCTTTGTTGAAGGTTTCTCCTTCTTTTATCAGAGAATTGATCAATTCTTTACTTAATGGGACATCGCTTACAATTTTGATTTTACCTACAATGTACCTTTTCCCTGGCCTGACATTGACAGTAAGTTTGTGTAATTGATCGTCATACTCAAACCTTATTGATGGTCTTAAATATCCTTTTGCGGAAAGCTGTGATGATAGGGTTGAATAGATGTTGCTTTTTGTCAATTTATTGAAAAATCGGATTTTTTTTGTTAGTTTCAGCGGGATAGGAGAGTTTAATTGAACTGATTTTATCTCTTTTTTTACAGGGTGATTTATGGAACAAAAAAGGTGATTTTTATCTATTTCAATCTTTATTTCTGGATCAGCGTACCCCATCTTCAATGCTTTAAAATAGAGATTTTTCTCGGTGATTTTGATTGTTGCATTGTTTATCTTCCCCCTTTTTAAAAAAGCACATATATCCTCGCTTTCTGTTTTGTCTATTTTGAGATTTTTAGATCTGATTTCAAACTTCTTCCCTTTTTCTATGCTCACTTCCAAAAACACATCTTTTCCTTTGACTGATTCTTTGTAATCTATCTTTGAGTTTAAATAATGCATTTTTAAAAGGTATGCTTTTAATTTTTTTATCCCATGAGTAAACAATTCTTTGTTGTAAACGTGACCCTTTTTTATTTTTATAAATTTTTTGTAAAGTTTCAGGTTGTTGGTTTTTATAGATCTCACTATCAGTGGTTTTCCACAATTTATTGTAATCTCAGGATAAACAGTGTTTTTTTCTGTTTTTAAAAGGCAGGTTATCTTTGCATCAGGGAAACCAAGTTCAGCGAATTTTACCTTTATTGTTTTTAAAAATTCGTTTAATTTTTTTTCTCTGAACTGTTCTTTAAAGGGGTAGAATTCTCTGCAAAGTTTTTTTAGCCTTCTCTTTTTTATCCCGATCTTTCCTTTAATCTTTACTTTGCCAAAGAATTTAGCAGGTGTTGTTTTAATGAAAATAATCACATCATTATTTTTGTCAATTGCTTTTACCTCTACATTGTAAAAAAGCCCTGTTTTGTAAAGATTTACAACAGCCTCTCTGATTAAAGCCGGGGAGATCTCATCTCCTGCTTTGAACGGTAAAAGCGGGTACAGATCCTTTCTATCAAACTTTATCTCTTTTATTGTTTTTGCTGAAAGCAACAAACTTGTTAACAGAAAAAATGCAATTATTTTTTTCATGGGGAAATTATAACACAGTGATTACATGTCCTGATTTTCTTTATTTTTTTCAATAGCCTCTTTTAAAAATTTTTTTAGCTTGAAAACAGGTTGATATCCTTCAATTTTTTCAAATATTTTGTGCTCTTTATTCACAAAGAAAATTACTGGTACGCCTCTTACCCTGAATGTTGTGGCAAGTTTGTATGGGGAGGGGAGGTTTCTGCCTAATGGCATTTTGTTTTCAATGTTTAACTTTACAGGGATAAAGTTTTTGTTTATCATCTCTGCTATCTCTTTATTATTAAGGCTTGAGCGTTCCATAAGTTTGCAGTAAATACAGTGGTTTGAATAAAAGAAAAACATAATCGGTTGTCCCCCTGTCTCCTGTTCAAGCAAAGCGTCGGAAAAACCCTTCCAGTGTATTAAATTCTTTGTGTTGCATGATGTGAGAAGCAACAGCAAAAACAAAGTTAAGGATTTTAATTTTTTCAACTAAAATCTCCTTTTGTGCCTTGCGAATTTTGGCGGCTGTTGCTGGATAACAGGCATTTTATCAAGCATAAACTGATACCATAGCTCTCCGTATGCCTTCATCTTCATTGGCCTCTTGTTTTGGAGCGCCTTTAAGTTTGCAAGCAATCTTTCATCTCCGGGGATCTTCTTCAAGCCCCTGTTTATTATCTCAATTGCCTTTTCCCTTTTACCTGTTTTGTTCATACAGTATGCGTAAAGTGCCCATATAAGGCTTTCTTTTGGTGCTGCCTTTACGGCGATCTCAAAGGTTTCTTCCATTTTGTCATACTGTTTTTTCTTGTAATAAATAACTGCAAGCATTCCCTTTGCAATGTAATGGGTTGCAATACCCTTTTTTAAATAAGGAAAAGCGTTGTCGTAATCCTTTTTGTAGTAGTAAAGCACCCCTATTTGAGCATCCAATTGGGATTTTACAAAAGGGTGTTTCCATCTGTATCTGTATCCCTCCTTTAAAACATCAATTGCACCGTCAAGGTTTCTTTTCATTGCAAGTTTGTTTGCTTTTTCAACAATACCAGTTAATATTGCAGCCATTCTCTTTGAAAGAATATAAAATACTCCAAGCCCTGCAACAAGCCCGACAAGTATGTCAATAATGTAATGCACATCTAAAAGGTATAGCCCCAATCCAACATCAATTGCAACCAGAATACTGATAAGTATGTTAACCATGTTTTTCTCCTTTAAACAAAAGTCTATCAGTCCTTACAGACTTGAAATTATACAATATTTTCGCTATTTTTAATAGGCAGTAAAGAAAAGGGGCTTTTTTATGATGTTTTTTAAAGAAATAAACAACACAAAGGTGATTTACCAGCAAGTTGAATCCCCTGTTTTTGCAATTTCTATCTGTTTAAAGTGTGGTTCAAGGAACGAAAAGAGAGGGGAGTACGGCTTAACCCACTTTTTTGAGCACATGGTTTTTAAAGGAACTGAAAAAAGAAGCGGATTGGACATATCCATTGAAATAGAGGGCCTTGGCGGAGAGATAGATGCTTACACAACAAGGGATAACCTGTGTTTTACCTGCAAGGTTCCGTTTAAACACTATTCAAAGGCAATGGATATTCTTTTTGACATGGTTTTAAACCCTGTATTTAAGGAGAAGGATATTGAAACGGAAAAGGATGTTGTTAAGGAAGAGTTGCGTATGGCAAAGGAAAATCACGAGGACAGCGGGGATGAGGCTTTTATGTCCCTTATATTTAATGAAAAGGAGTTAGGGCGTTCTGTTTTGGGGGATGAAAAAAGCATTGATTCTTTTAAAAGAAAGCAGTTGTTGGATTACAGAAAAACAAGGGTTACCTCGAACAATTTGATTGTTAGCGGTGCAGGAAGCGTTGATGAGGTGGCTTTTTTCAAAGAGATTGATGGGTATTTAAGTGATTTAAAGAGTGATGGCTGTGTCCCTTCAAAGGAAAAACAGAAATTCAGGTTTTTTGATAAAAAGGTGAAGAGAGATGGGATGGACGGAGTCAACCTTTACCTTGCCTTTGAGACATTCCCCGCATTAAATGAAAAGAGGTTTGCACTTTCAATTCTCAATGCGGTTTTAGGTTACGGTATGAGTTCAGGGCTTTTTGAAAAGGTAAGGGAGGAGCTTGGCCTTGCTTACTCTGTCAGTTCTTTTCCTGTTTTTTACAGGAATGAGGGGATGCTTTATATCTATGCTTCAACCTCAAAGGGCAAAGAAGAACATCTCAAAGATGTTGTTTTGAAAGAGTGTTTCAGGTTGGGTGAGTCAATGACAGAGGATGAATTTATTAGGGGAAAGAACCAGGTTATAGGGAGTTTAAGCCTTGGCCTCGAAACTGTTTTAAGCAGGGCAATTTTCAACACTAAAAATGCCCTTGTTTACGGGGTTCCTGTTGATTTTTCAGATATGGTGAATGATATAGAAAAGGTTGAATTTTCAGATGTAAAAGAGTTATCAAAGAATATTTTAAGAGACGACAATTTTTCCGTTTTACTTTACGGGAATGTTTAATCAATCACCCTTCTTGCATACTTGAAATGCTTTTTCCAGAACTCTGTGTCAAGGTAAACCTTTACCACACCCTTTGTAGGGGATGCGTGTACCATCTCTCGGTTACCTATGTATATTCCGACATGGTTTGGCCTGCCAAACAACTTCCCTATTTTGAAAAACAGAATGTCTCCCTTTTTTAATTTTTTGAATTTTAGTTTACCGCTTACCTTTTTCCCTGTTTTTTTCAATTTCTTTGTGGTTGAGGGGATGTTGTACCCTGCACGCTTATAACAGTAATAAACAAGCCCGGAGCAGTCAAAGGAATTGGGCCCTTTCCCCCCGAGTGCATAAGGCTTGCCAACCTGATTTAAGGCAATTGCCACAACCACATTTGCAGGCTGATAGGTTGGTTTTTTGTGGCAGGAAATTGCAAAGATCAGTATAAGAATTAAAAATAATGCTTTTCTCATACCATTATTTTATCACAAAATTTATTCCTCTTTTTTTAAGGTATTTTCAAGTGTGATCCAGGGAAGGAGTGCGCATTTTATCCTTACGGGGAATTTTCTAACCCCTGATAGAGCCTTTAATTCAAATATTGAATCAAACTCTTCTTCTGGCAATTCTCCTTTAAAGTATTTTTTTACCTTTTCAACAAATTTCATTGTCTCTTCAATATCCATTCCCTTTACCTTTTCAGACATAATTGAGCCTGATGCAGTGCATATTGCACAGCCCTTTGTGCATACGGACAGGTCTTCAATCTTTCCATCTTCAATCTTTGTGATAACTTCAACCTTATCTCCGCAGCTTGCATTGTGCCCTTTTTCAGACAAACCTTCTATCTCTTTGCAATTACGAGGATTTTTATAATGGTCTAAAATTACCTCCTGATATATAGGGTCAAAGTTCATACTCATAATTTAAAAACCTCCCTGCATCTTTTAACGGAAGTTATCAATTTTTCAACATCCTCTAAATCGTTGTAAAGGTAGAATGTTGCCCTTGCAAAGGAATCCTGCTCTAAAAATGTTATCAAAGGCTCAGCACAGTGCATCCCGGCCCTTATACAGACATTGTCCTCTGCAAGTATTGTTGCAATATCGTGGGGATGTATCCCGTCAATTGTAAATGATACAATCCCGTTTGATATTTTTTCAGGTGCAAAAACATGAACGCCATCTATCTCCTTAAGCCTTTTGATTGCCTCTTTTGCAAGTTTTGTTTCGTGTTCTTCAATATTTTTCATCCCGATTGATTCAAGGTATTCAATTGCCTTTAAAAGTGAAATAACAGCCCCTATTGGCGGGGTGCCTGCCTCCAGCTTGTTTGGTAACGGGGCAAAGGTTGTGTTTTCTATGGAAACGCTTTCAATCATATCTCCCCCTGTTAAAAACGGGGGTATTTTCTCAAGAACTTCCCTCTGCCCGTAAAGAACCCCAAGCCCGTCAAATGCACACATCTTGTGGGGAGAAAAAACAACAAAGTCCGGCTCTAAGCCCTCCTTCCCAAAGTTTATCTTATGGTGAGGCATGTACTGGGCACCGTCAAGCAAAACCTTAATACCTTTATCCCTTGCAATTTTCAAAACCTCTTTAAATGGTGAAATGGTCCCCAATACATTTGAGCACATTGAAAGTGCAATGAGTTTTGTCTTTTCTGTGATTAACGATGTTATGTTTTTCAAAGGCAATTCAAGTGTTTCTCTGTCTATATAGGCTATCTTCAGGTTGATTCCCTTCCTCTTTGAAAGCATTTGCCAGGGAACGAAGTTTGCATGGTGCTCCATTATTGAGACAATTATTTCGTCCCCTTCATTTAAGGTTTCTCCATAAGTATATGCAATTAAATTTACAGCCTCTGTTGTGTTTTTGGTGAATATAACGCATTCAGGGTTGCTTACCCCTAAAAATTGAGCAACCTTCTCTCTCGTGGCATCATAAAGCTCTGTTGTTCTCCAGCTTAAATTGTATATCCCCCTGTGAATATTTGCGTATGTTGTTTTGTAGAAGTTGCTTACAAAGTCAATGACATGGGAAGGTTTTTGTGCAGATGCCCCGGAGTCAAGGAAGCAAAGCCCCGGATTGTTTTTAAACACCGGGAAATCTTTTTTCAAATCAAGCATTAAAGCAACTCCTTTATCTTCCTGTGGCAGAAGTCTAAAAAGTACTTCTTGATCTTATTGTCCATATTTTTGTAAAAAAAGTCAATGTAACCGTTTAATATCATTGCCTTGGCTTCTCTTTCTTCTATCCCCCTTGACTTTAAGTAAAACAGCTGATTGTCCTCAAAGGAGTGCATTGATGTTCCGTGTGAGCATTCAACGTCAGGGTTGAGTATCTCCAATTGAGGGTAAGAAACGCTGTAACTTTCTTCCGAAAGTATAATATTTCTTGCACTTTGATACGCTTTTGAATTTTTCCCCGATTCGTCTATGAATAAAAGCCCGTTAAGTATGGATTTTGCTTTATCCTGAACAATTGACAGGTTATTTATTTCGGATTTTGAGTTTTCCCCGTAATGGAATGCTTTGAACAATGTGTCAGTAATGCTTGAGTTGTTTAAGATATTTGTTTGATACCTATTGAAACTTGCTCCTTTTTCAAGGTTTGCCATTGTTTCGATCCTTGTTGTTGAGTCTGCAAGCTGCAAAAGAAAAACACTTGATTTTGCATTTTCAAGGAGTTTGTGGTTTGTCCTGAAAAATAAAAGAGAGTTTTCCTCTCCGTCTAAAATTACATTCAGCCTTAATTCGGCATTCTCCATTACAAGGAAATTGAATAAAAGGTTTAAAAACGAGTTTTCAAGGGGTTTAAAAAATATAGTTAAAACCGCTTTGCAGTCTGGTTTCACCGTGAAGTCAATTTGTCTTGACAGGGTTTTTCCGCTTTCAAGTATAAAGTATTCGTTTATAGAGTTTTCTTTTTCTTCAAACTGTACTTTTTCAAACCTTCCATTTTCAACTATTAGATTTTTGAAAAAATCCTGCTGATAGTCTATTTCATTGAAGAATTGAGAGTATTTTTTGTGCTCAATGCTTTTTGCAAGTTTTTTGAAAAAAACAGTTTCATTGTCAAACTCTGTGTACTTTAAAACCTCTTCCACCTTCTTTTGCGGCAGGTTAAAGTACCTCCAGTCCTCGCTTTTTCTTGTGGGATAGTTTTTTATTTCAATAGCCATCTCGCCTCCTAACCTATTGAGCCTTCCATCTCTAACGATACAAGC
>Ga0256833_1002522_pt1 | contig 12826 bp, 11 predicted proteins | sample 356284metaG_FD_190535 | JGI IMG/M metagenome (GOLD analysis project Ga0256833, IMG submission 190535) | Hydrothermal vent microbial communities from Mid Atlantic Ridge, Atlantic Ocean - 356-284 | ecosystem: Environmental > Aquatic > Marine > Hydrothermal vents | place: Atlantic Ocean: Mid...
GATTGTCAACCTCCAGATCCCCATCTATGTCAAACCGTCCTCCCATGGGTAATGATATATCATTTATCTTCAACGCTCCAGGAAAATTTACACTGTAAGAAAGAGTCTTTATCAAAAGCAATGCAAGGGGTTTAACCTGAGAATTTATAAAATAATTCACAGGATGAACTTCTGTCTTCCCTGTCCTCACCCCATAACATCGGTGGTTTTCGCTGTCATACAGGTCCAGCTTACTCAATTCTACAAGGTCAGGCACTTTCACCTCCAATATTTTACTATCCATAAATTTCTCCTTCTTCTCACCGTATGGAGGATCATCAATCAATTCTGCCTTCAGAATATACCTCCTCGCTACAGGCCCGGTTATGTAAGTGAACTCGCATCTCTTTTCACCAGAAGGCATCTCTACACAGCATTCACCCTTATAGTTTAACCTGCAGATAAGCTTTCTGTAAAATTTTACCCCTGTATTTTGCAAAGGTATTCTGTAACTGAGCCTGTTACCACCATAGTATTCTTTTTTAAGATAATTAAAATATAAATTATCACCATCCGCTATTACTATGCCACCAAAATAACCCGAAGTCTCGTCATCACTTCCCATATTGAGCGCGTGGAAATGACCCCCGTTGCACAGTGCTTCCTCCTGCAATGTATTACCCGAACACTCTACAGGAGTGTAGGTTATTTCCACCCTTTTACCATTCAGAGCGCCATCTCCTGCTCCCGTAATCTCATCTGTTACACTTACACTGAAAGGTACCATCATATCCTGAAGATGATAACCTGCCCCATTTTTAAAACCATTGGGAGCTTTATCATACCACCAGGGATATAATTCCCATACTGGCCCCCTCTTTGGGGGAAAGCTGCCAAATCCATGTACTTTTATCGACAATTTCAATTTCTTAGGTGTGACAATAACATCTTCTGGTTTTGCGGCTTCAAACATTGTGTAGGTTTCCATCTCCCCTTTGTACCAGATTTCATTGTACCATCGCGTTTTCCCGTTAATATTAACATAGCCTGAATCTTCTCTATCTATCCACCTGCACCCGCTTCCACTCTTGTCTGCTCCTTTACTTTCAATATCCAGAATAATATAGTTTTCCCATTTAATATCCTCGGTTATCTCTCCCGGAAAGTAAAAATCAACTATAGCTTCCCCCGGGACTGTGTATTCCTGGCTGCACCTTTTGCCATCAGGAGGAGTGAGACCAGTAGAAATGGTTCTTTTTATAACTCTGGGTTCCCGGATTATCTTTAGAATTTTTCCCCTTGCAGTGCACTTGTATGAATCGTTACCTGATCCGTTTATTCCAATGATGCCAAACCCAATTAAAGAGAGATCTTCAGAAATTCCTGAACATTTTTCTCCCCCTACACCTTCTAAAGTTCCTGTGAAATGATAAGGTGTGCCTGTATAAAAAACCTTCACCAGAAAATGGATCATACTCGCTTTTGAAGGTAGCTTTTTAATCCTGTAAACATACTTCAATTTCCCATCTGACTCTGCAAGACTGTACCAGGCAACACTCCACTTTCTGTGATCTTTATCCCACAGATACACCACATTGTTGTATGCATACCTTGGAAAGTTCCAGCTTCTTCCCAGATTACTAAAAGGTGCATTCTCAAAATTTATATTTCCTCTAATCAGTTTTTCATGAAAATTGAATATTATTCTCTCACCTCTGCTTCCACGCAACCATCTACCTGAGCCTGGCCTCCATTTCAGCATAAGTAATCCATAAGCTGTTCCATGCAATGGATCAACATCATAATCCAGATCCGCAAGCATCTGATAAATGTAATCACCTGTATTTGGAATCAGGTTAAGCAGATTATTACCATAATGAAAATACCATTTCCCCGGACTCAGTGTGTGGATAAGATGTAATTCCTGAAAATGTCTGGTAAAAATAAAATAACCTGTCTTACCCTCTTTTAAATTGAAGCTTCCTTCTATCTGAGGAGCAAAGTGCAATTTTTCTAATTCCTGGGAAGAAGATGTTTCAAAATCATTATTTTCCCCAGTTGTAAATAAGAACTTCTTTCCATACTTACAGCTGACAAGATTTCCGATCCTTATACATAATCTGTAATAAACAGAAAGTGGTTCAGTAGCTGAAGAATCATAATCAAGATTGCCCTTGAAAAGGTTATCTGAAACCTGATCCACATTTATCCTGTACCATGTACCACCTTCCCCAAGTTCTTCAAGCCAGAACTCATCTACTCTTTCAAGAAGATCTCTCTGAATGATGAACATAATTTCTCCACCCGGTAACAATGGTGAAAGATCCTGGATCATTATTGAAGAAGCAAGTCGTGCTTCGCGGGGAGTAAGATAAGTGTTTCCTGCAATCCCGCTGTTTACCCCATTGCCCTGACCACAGGAGGCAAGTAAAAAGGTCACAACTATTAAAGAAATGTATAAATTTTTGAGTTTTACCCTTCCGAACATTACATACCAATTAAATCATAAATTTACTAAAAAGTCAAGTTATCGCTTTGCCCGAAATTCTCAAATAGAAATCTGGTTAATCCACCATTTGCCTTTTTACCCCTATAAATAAGCTTCTCACCGGCCATCACTCAGTAGGAGACGGCAGAATACAGGGTATGGTTTTTAAAATAATAAATTATAGTTACCCAAAATCTCCTATTTGAGATTTTAGGTGCAAGAAGGATTGAGTTTCCAGGGAAAGAGAAGAAAGAATGGAGGAGATAAAAATGAGGCTACACAAGCATATCAAATGGAGCAGACTATGAAATGGAGAAGCATATGGGTGAAAAAGGGAGTAAAAGAAGATTCAATTTTGAATAAAAGGGGAGTAAGAGGATAGATTACTCAATTATATCAGAATCAGAGTCCTGCAAAGGATGTCACCAGTCCAGCTTGCATCCAAACTTCAAAGATCCTATTTTTCTCCAGATAAACACCTTATTTACGGAATCGTAGTTCCCCCTGTACAATCTGTAAGTGTAAGTAAATGCACTTTTACACCCTCCCATATGGTAATAAAACCACTGGATATCATCCAGATTAATAGCTGTGGAAATTCCTCCAATTGCGTAAAGAGAATCACCATACTCGGTTATTCCACCAAAATTTCTTTCGAGAGACAACCAGCCTAGGGGGAGTTTCAATTTAATCCGCCTGTTTGCAGAATCACTCTCAAAGTTTTCAAAATACCAGGTACTTGCAAAGAAGTCAGGCTCAACAAAATTCTCACCCACATATTCCCTCGAGAAAGTTAAAAGCACCCCTTCCTTCATAGGAAAAAGACCAGATAATGTTAATTTCATGTGATCCTTCATATTTTGATTTCCTGATGTGACTTCAAAATTGTAAAAAATACCTTTATCCGTCTTAACATTCACAAGCACCACAGAGACTGACAAAGATGTCGCAGTAAGCTCACCGGCAAAAAACGGATACGAAAAAAACACCTTTCTATATTTTCCATCAAAACTTCCAAGGAGAGAGAAATTACATTTAAATTTATTCGCCTCCGTACTGGTTATTGACAGTCTGTAAACCTTTACCTTATCAGATGAATATGCAAAATAATAGGGTACGTCTGTAAGTGGATCCATGTACATACCAGCTCTGACAAATTGCTCTGGAAATCCACAGTCCACACTCACCCCGTCAGATACAGCCCTCACTTTCCATTCTTCATTTTCTTCACAGAAAGAGATATCATCCCAGTCCCATATGTACCTGCTACAGGGAAAATAAAACAATTCGTCACCAAATCTCAATAAATACTTATCCTCAAAGATTCCTCGCGACATCTCTGGATTCATTTTCTTACCGACAAACATTGTCCCATCCATGGACATCACAGAATAGGTTAGAGGCTGGTCAATCCTGCACCCCTTCCAGAATGTCACAGCAAATTCATCTGAAGGATAGGAAAGGGGGCTAATTATGTTAAAAAAGTAAAATTTATCTATAACACATTCATCCTTAAACTCAATCTCCTTAAAAAAATTTAAGCCTGAATCACCTACCCTGTAAAAACTTACTTTACTTGAGCATCTATCCCTTCCAATAACATTTTTCCTTGCAAAATATTCAACCTTTGCAAGGTAGATTCCATCTTTTCTTCTCACAAAAAAAGCTGTTTGACCTGGAGTTTCTTCTGATTCATATATAGGACAATAATGATCACAGGCATTAAAGAAGAAAAAGGAGATAATCAGAAAAAGGAAAATAATTCTTTTCCACCAGTTCCTTTTCTCAAAGATCTTTTCAACCATCTTTTTCGCATTTATGCAACAAATGTGCCATTTGATCCTTAAGCCTGTAAATTTTACACAGCCAGTAGGATCCCGAAAAAGGCAACCATCCCGGCAATTCCTCCGAAGAGAAAGGGTGCCGAAGGCCCGAGGAGATCCCACAGTAACCCGGCAAGTAAAGAGGCAGGAAGAAGGCCTATGCCTTCAATGGCAGAATGCAAACCAAGAATGGTAGCTCTTCTATCCTCTGGAGCGAGGTCAGACACAAAGGCCCTTGTAACACCCTCGGTGGCACCTTTGTAAACTCCATAGATTGCCATTGAAATCCAGATCAGCTTCGGAAAAAGGGCGATCATCAGGTAAACTAATCCATAAATGAAAAATCCAGCGGAGATTACATACTTCCTGTTTATCTTATCAGACAAATAACCGGCAGGATATGAAACAACTGCTTCAACAATATTGTATACAACATAGAGCAGAATTATTTCACCCACTCCAAGACCTATATCTTTCTCCGATGCTCTGAGAAAGATAAACTGATTTGAAGAATTACCCATGGTGAAAATGAATAGAAAGAGGAAATACAACTTTAACTTCAGAGGAAGTTCCCTGAATGAGGCAAGGTTTATTCTTCTTTTAATTCTTCCCCTCCCGGTTTCAATGGAAAAGAAAAGGATCAACACGCTCAAAAGGGCCGGTATCAAACTTATAAAAATCAGCTTCCTGAAAAGTGCTATCTCACCAACCTTCTCCCCGGTCAGATAGGTAACTATGAAATACGCAGAGAGAGACCCCAGCACCGCTCCGGCAGTATCCAGACTCCGGTGAATGCCAAAGGCTCTGCCTCTCTCCTCCTCCCCGATTGATTCTGCTATCATCGCATCTCTGGGTGCCCCTCTTATGCCCTTACCAAATCTATCTGTAACCCTTCCGGCAAAAATCATGCTCCAGCTGTGTGCGAGATAAAAGAGCAACTTGCCCAGAAAGGAGAGGGTATAACCACCTATTGCAACAGGTTTCCTCTTTCCAACCCTGTCAGCAAGGGCTCCAGAGAAAACCTTAAGGAGAGACGCCGATGACTCCGCCACTCCCTCTATAATTCCCAGGATACCCGGACCGCCTCCGAGGGCTTTTACATAGAGGGATATAATCGGGTAAACCATTTCGGAACTTACATCAGTGAAAAAAGATGTGAAACCTGTAATCCAGATATTCAATTTCCTGCTCTTCATCCGTAACTCCTTACCCGGGAACAATTTTCAAAAGTATTTTTTTATGTTACAATGATTGAAGGAGTATGTCCAGTATGGAAAAGGGGACAGGATGGAGAGAAGCTTCTCCCGAGGAGAAAAAAGCCTATATTGAGCTTTTAGTATGGATAGTGACAGCTGATGGAAAATTTCCACTGGAACAGCGACAACTTGTGGTTCAGCTCCTTGACAGACTTGAAATTCCGCTGGGTGAAGAGAAAAGAGTATTAAAAGAGTTTTTTTCAATGCCCTCTGAAGATGGCATAAAAAATTCCATTAAAAAACTGAAAGAATCCTCCTTGAGATTTTCCGCCCTGGCAGATGTTATCACCCTTGCCCTTGCCGATGACCAGGTCACAGAAGAGGAGAAAAAAGTTATAAAAAAGCTTGCCTCAGAGATGAATATTACTGAAAAGCAGTTTCAGAGTATATATCTGACAATAGTGGAAGCAAAAAGAATAATGAAAGAGAAGATAAACGGGGAAAGAAAAGAACATCTCCTTAAAAATCTCAACAATCCTCTCTTTGCAATCGGGATTCCGGTACTTCTTTCGATAATTGCAAACAGCGCCCTTGGTGGATCAGCTTTCCTTCTCTGGCTTGGCGTGGAAACCGTTTCGGTGCTGAAGAAACTCTTCAGATAATTACTCCAGATCTTTCAAAAAAGGAAGTTTTTTTTCAATGTAATCCAACAAAACATTCTCAACTTTCTTCGCTGTATCCTGGAGAAGAAGTTTCTGAACCAGTTCCCTTGCTTCCTTTGAATCTAATTCCCTCACAACCTTTTTCACCTTTAAAATTGAGTGTGGAATCATGCTCAGACTCGTATACCCAAGTCCCAGCAAAACAACTGTGAAGACTGGATCACCCGCAGCCTCGCCACAGATCCCCACTTCTATTCCCTCTTTCCTTGCACTTTCAGCAATCTGGTTTAAAAGACGGAGAATGGCAGGATGTAAAGGCTCAAAGAGATACTCCACATGCTCATTTGTCCTGTCCACAGCAAGGGTATACTGAACAAGGTCATTTGTTCCAACACTGAAAAAATCCACCTCCCTTGCAAGCATATCAGCAATAATGGCAGCAGAGGGAACCTCAATCATGGCACCAATGGGAACATGCGACGCAAAACTCTTACCCTCCTCTTCCAGTTCCCTGTGTACTTCCTTTATGAGCTTTTTCACCCTTCTCACTTCCCACACGCCAGAAACCATCGGAAACATTATCCTCAGATCTCCATACTCTGCCGCTCTGTACAGAGCTTTCAGCTGATTTTTGAAAATCTCCCTGTATTGCAGAGCCAGCCTTACCCCTCTCAACCCAAGGGCTGGGTTGTCTTCCTGATAGAGAGTAAAAGGGGTCTTTTTATCCGCACCCAGATCAAATGTCCTTATGATAACGGGAAGAGGAGCCATCTTTTCGAGTACACCTTTATAAATCTCAAACTGCTCATTTTCAGGTGGTGGATCATCTCTGTTAAGGAAAAGGAACTCCGTCCTGAAAAGACCTATTCCTTCAGCTTTGTGAGAAATAACAGCGGGTATTTCCTCCACAAAATCCACATTCGCAAGGAGTGAGATCTTGGTACCATCCTTTGTAACAGATGGAACATCAATGTAGCTCCTCAGTTCGCGGTATCTCCTCTCATACTCCTCCCGCAGAGCAGCGTACTTTTCAACCATGTGGCGGGTGGGATTGAGAATAACAACTCCATGGATCCCATCAACTATTACCTCATCTCCCTCCTCAGCATGATCCAGAAATCCCTCAACACCCACCACTGCAGGAAGTTCCAGGGTTCTTATTGTGATTGATGTATGAGAATTTTTACCACCTATTTCAACTATGAGGCCCTTCACCCCCGCTTTGTGAAGTTTCACAACTTCCAGAGGGGAAAGATCATGTGCTGCAAGAATATCCCTCCCGCTCTCACCAATATCTTCCTCTCTTTCTCCCCGGAGATTCTTCACCAGTCTGTTTGCCACAAAATAGAGATCCTCTTTCCTTTCCCTGATGTAAGGATCATTAATCTTTTCAAAAAATTTTTCCATTTCCTTCACAACTTTCTCAACGGCCCATTCAGCGTTGATCTGCTCTTCCACGATGTGATTCTTGATCTTGCTCATGAGAGTTGCATCATTGAGAAACATCTTCTGGATTTCAAGAATAGAAAACACTTCCTTCTGAAGATCTGGATCAATCCTTGAGAGTATCTCCTCTATCTGTTTCTTGGAAGCAAGGAGAGCCCTGTCAAATCTGCGTAATTCGTATCCAATATATGGTTTCAAAATCTGATACTTGGGAATCTCCACCTTGCTTCTGGTGGAAATGGAAAGAGTACCAATAGCTATTCCTGGATAAACACCTATGCCTTCAAAAGTGAGTTCCTTTTTCTTTCGCTTCATTACTCCTCTTCACCAAATCTATTTTCAACAAGTTCAACAAGTGCCTCCACTGCCTCATCAGCATCTGGACCAATGGCAACAATCCTCACCTCTGTTCCCTTTGCAGCTCCAAGGGTAAGCAAACCAAGTATGCTCTTCCCGTTTGCTTCCATATCATCTTTGATCACGAGGATCTCACTCTGAAACTTCTCTGCAGTTTTAACAAAACTGCTGGCTGCCCGGGCGTGAAAACCCAGTTTATTTACGATTTCCACAGATTTTTCAACCCTTTTCACATCTTCAATATTTCTGGCCATAACCTGTCTCCAGTAATTAGTATAATGTAATAGAAAAGTATTACAAAATCACCCGGAAAAATAACCATAAAGAGTCCAATTACAAATCCTGCAAAGACCCCTTCAAAGGAAAAAAACTGATGTACATACGACCAGAAGATCAGGTATGAGAATAGGGATGCTGAAAGCACACTATTAACTGTAAAAAGTATCTTTGCAATTCTGTAGGGATTTCTATTTCCTATCATGTCAACAATTTCCACCCCATATCTGTAACCAAGGAAAAAACCTCTTATTCTGAGAAAAAATGAGAAGGAATTGTAAATAACAACGAAAACTATCAAACCAGCCACAGGTGAGATTAAAACTCCAATCAAAATTCCCGCAAAGGCAGACAGGGGCCTGAAACCTGCCCATCCGTAAGTATCACCAATGGCTCCAAGTGTACTCATCATACGCACCTTGAAAGAGCTTATAATATCTTCTTTTATTTTTCCCCCAGCATACTCCATTTCCATTTTCACCAGAGCACCCAGCATAATCGGGAAAAAGAGGGGATTGGTGTTAAAGTACTCCTCGTAGAATTTCTTTCTCTGAAAATACTTCTCCCTTTCATTTTTGTAGAGATGGTCCAGGAGAGGAAGAAGGGTGTAGAGAAGACCGATACTCTGCAATCGCTCAAAATTCCACCACGCCTGGAGAAAAAAACTTCTCCAAATTATTTTTAAAAGAATTCCACCAACCTTTACCATATCCATTGCAACCAGTGTATAAAAAGGAAAAGAAAAAAAGCAATCAAAAATGTAAGAATATACAGAGAGGTTAGTCTCTGTTTTTTAACACTTGAAAGATACGAAAAAAACAGAATAGAGGGGATTCCACTCAAAAAAATAAGGCCAGGTGAAGTGTTGAGAGATAGAGACTTCAAAAAAAGAGCAAGTGGAAAAGCAAAAACCAGTACAGCAGTCAAGTAAATAAAGTGAACAACAAAATTTATGGAAAGAGCATAATAGAGGCTTCTGCCTATCAGTTCTTCATCTTCACCACCTGCTTCTATCCACCGTGCTATGCGAAGATTTATCTCTCTCTGGACCATATCAACCCTCTTACCCAGATAGCCATTCACTATTCCCCAGAAGATACTCCAGCTCAGGGCATCAGAGCTGGGGATTCCAAATCTGATGGAAACGAGGTAAATAATAACTGCCGAGAAAAAGGCAAGCACCTCATGTGGTGGCACAGTGTTGCCCACGGGTAGTTTGCTGAGCCAAAGAACCTCGAAAAAGATGCCCAGCACCAGCATTTCATTCATTCTGCCAAAAATCAGTCCAAGAATTACTGAAGCTGGAAAAGGTCTCAAAATTGAGAACTGAAATGCCGCGTATCTTTCAACCCCTCCAGCAGATCCGAGAATAAGAAGAAGAATTGTTTTGGCAACAGATTCAATCATCTATGATTTCTTTACCTTTTTCTCCCGGTATGTTTCTCAACTCAACTTTCTTTCCTTCCCTGGAAAGGATTTTTAACTTCTCCAGTTCCTCCAAACTGCATGTGAAAAAGCTGGTGAGATTAACCACATTCTCTCCTCTTTTATGATAATTACCAACATTCACAAACTCTACCGGCACCAGTGAAGCAACCTTAACAAGATCATCAACATTGTTAACCAGTATCAGAACATTTTTCCCGTTTGATACATCAGAAATACTTGGGATGCGGGAAGTATCAATGAAATGAAGAGAAACATCTGGAGGTACTGAAAGAGACATGATTTTCTGTTGCATTGGGTCAGAACTGATTCTGTCACTTACAACGAAAATCTCATCAATGGATAGAAAAGGCACCCACCCCTGAACAACCTGACCATGGATCAGCCTGTCATCCAGCCTGAGGTAAAATTTTTTCTTTTTTTCTCCCTTCTTCCAGACGGAAAATCTCATGCAAGTGCCTTCGAAGCAATTTTCACATTATCTTTTCCATAGTCGGCAAGATACAGGACAACTTCGTGCAGTGGCTTTTTTTCCTCCTCCATGCTCATCTTAAGTGCCTTTATAAGCATGGGAAGATTGAATCCTGTTATTACCTCAACCTTTCCCGGTTTCACAAAACCAAAAGATATGTTGGATGGGGTTCCTCCAAACATATCGGTAAAAATGAGGACCCTTCTGTATTTTTTCAAAAACTTATTCACCAGTCTTTCAAACTGCTCCTGAATTTCATCAATATTTTTCCCAAATTCTACCGAAATTGCCTCAACTGTGTCAATTTCACCAACGATTGTTTTAACAGTTTCGACGGCTTCTTTTCCAAAATTCCCGTGCGTGGCAACAATAATTCCGAAGCTCATAACTCCTCCAGATCTCTGTGGGTTACACTAACATTATATCCCTCTTCCATTAGCATTCCAGCAATAACCTCAGCAACATAAACTGACCTGTGCCTTCCACCAGTGCAACCTATTGATATGACGGGATTCCATATGGGTGAATCCCTTGATTCAAGGAAAAATTTTATGTAGGAGTAGGTTGATTCAATAAATGCATTGACTTCCTCCTTTGAGGAAAGAAACTCCTTCACCTCCCTGTCCTTCCCTGTTTTATCCTTCAATTCAGGTACAAAGTAGGGATTTGGCAAGACCCGGGCGTTAAACACCAGATCAGAATTCTCAGGAATCCCCCTTGAGAAACCAAAGGAGATTATTGTGATGTATATGGCGCTGGCTGATCTGTTCAATCTTTCGGCAATTTCTCTGCTCAACCTGTGAATATCAAAGGAAGATGTGTCAATAACTTCCGTGGCCTTCTCCCTTACTGGTTCAAGATACTTCTGCTCAAGCTTAATTATCTTCTTCAAATCAGCAACTTGTCCCAGTGGATGAATTCTCCTTGCCTCCTTAAATCTTCTTACTATAACATCCACCTTAGCTGTAAGGTAAAAAATACGGTAATTTATCTTTCTCAGTTCCAGTTCTTTCAATATTTTGTTTATCTCAGATAGAAACGGCCTTTCCCTGACATCTATTCCAAGAGCAAGTTTGTCATACGGGATTTCACTCTTTTCCATAAGATCAATGAAAACAGGTATCAAAGAAAGGGGGAGGTTATCAACAGTGTAGTACTGAAGATCCTGAAGCGCCTTCAGCGCCGTGGTTTTACCTGCTCCTGATAGTCCGGTGACAATTATTACTTCTTTAATCTTGCTCACTCAATTTCCTCCCTGAATCTCCCCTGCAATGCTCTATCAATGTTTTCCTTAAATTCTTTTGCAGAATCTATTCCCTTCAACTTCAGCAGATAGTTCCTCGCAGCAACTTCAATTAGAGCTGGCAACTGCCTTCCAGGCGTGACGGGTAATCTCACCAGTGGAACTCTGACCCCCATTATTTCGTAATAGTTTTCCTCAAAGCCGAGTCTATCATAATCAGTTTCATCCTCCCACCTGATAAGCTCTATAACAAGTTCAATTCTTTTGGTATCCCTTATTGAGGAAATTCCGAAAAGATCCTTGATGTTGATTATACCCAGGCCCCTTATTTCCACGATGTGTTTTAGAAGTTCTGTGGATCTTCCTATAAGCACCCTTGGAGACTTCTTAATAATTTCAACCATATCATCTGCCACAAAACGGTGGTTCCTCATTATCAATGAAAGGGACAATTCACTTTTTCCTATTCCACTCTTACCGATGATGAGAACCCCCACACCAAAAACATCGAGAAGGTTTCCATGAATAACCACCTTCTCTGCAAGAAGTTCCGCAAGGAGATCTTCAATCTGGATTATAAATGTGGAACTCTGCATGGAAGTTCTAAGAAGGGGAATTTTCTCTTTACACGCTTTCCTCTTGAGAACCTGGGGTATGTTGAGACCCTTTGTTACGATGATACAGCTGATTGGTATCTCCTCAAGGAATTTGACAGCCTTTCTCTTCTTGTAGGGAGAGAGCTGATTCAGATATGTTATTTCAGTTTCCCCAAAAATCTGAACTCTTTCAGGATATACATGATATGTGAATCCCGTCAGAGCAAGACCGGGTTTCTGGATTCTGGGATGTTCGATCAGTTTCTCTTTGAGACGATGGTTGCAGATGACCTCTAAATCAATGCCTCTTTTGAGAGCTTCATTTAGCAGTTCATCTACACTAATTTTCATGTGTTACAGTTTTGAGTCTTCTTCTCTGAGTACATTAACAATCTCCTCAGCAGAAGAAGCGTTCATTAATTTTTCTCTAACTTCGCTCTTTTTCAGAATCCTGCTAATCTTGGCAAGAGCCTGAAGATGAACTGCGGGCTTTGATTCAGGAGCCAAAAGAAGAAAAAAGAGATGCACAGGTTTCCCATCCATGGCATCAAAGTCAACACCTCTTCTGGACCTCCCAAAGGCGAGGTAAATTCTCTCACCATTTTTCAACTTACCGTGCGGAATTGCCACACCATTTCCGATTCCTGTGCTCCCAAGACTTTCCCTTTCAAGGAGGAGATTGTAGATTTCCTCACCATTTAGTTCTGGAAATTTCTTCGAAACCAGGCTGGATAACTCTCTGATTACCCCCTCCTTGGAATCCCCCTTGAGATCAGGTTCTACCAGATCCTCATCAATATACTCGCTTATTCGCATAATTTTCTCCTCTTGTGATAAGGATA
>Ga0256833_1002523_pt1 | contig 12824 bp, 11 predicted proteins | sample 356284metaG_FD_190535 | JGI IMG/M metagenome (GOLD analysis project Ga0256833, IMG submission 190535) | Hydrothermal vent microbial communities from Mid Atlantic Ridge, Atlantic Ocean - 356-284 | ecosystem: Environmental > Aquatic > Marine > Hydrothermal vents | place: Atlantic Ocean: Mid...
ACCTAAAAGCTCTTCCATATCCTCTTTTGGAATATTGGCATCGGTGATAATAAAACAGAGCATTGTAGCCATGGCAGGATTTATCATTCCTGCTCCTTTACAGATGGCAGCTATAGTAAATGACTCTCCATTATCAAGTTCAACTCTAAATGCTAACTCTTTTTTGAAGCTGTCGGTAGTCATAATTGAGTGAGCAGTCTTATTAGAGTTTTTTGCATTGTAGTCAAATTTTGAAAAGGCTGAAGTGATTTTTTCTTGATTAAGACGATAGCCTATAATGCCAGTTGAAGACATAATAGGGTTCTGAAGAGGGTGATACTTCTCTAGTTCTTTAAAAATTGCCTCAATATCTCTAACTCCTTGCTCTCCTGTCATGGCATTAGCATTTTTTGCATTCATAAGTATGAAATTAGTCTTAAAATCTTTTGGATATTGTTGATAGTGTTTTATGGGTGCAGCTTGAAATCGGTTGCTTGTAAAACGTGCTGTAACATCACATAGAACATCTGAACGAATAAATGCTACATCGCCATCTTCTCCATCTTTCATACCTACATTTACTCCATCGGAGTAAAATCCCTCTACATTATCAAGTCCATTTTTTAGTGAAAATAGGTTAAACATTATTCATCTCCTCTGGTTTTATAGTTTTTCTTATAAGCTTTCTAGCTTTTTTAATTCCTTCACTAGGTCCAATTAGTAACAGTTTTGAACCTGCTGTTATGATGGTGTCACCTTTTGGCATAGGAATAAAGTGTCCATCTTTATTTCGTAAACCAATAATGGTAACATGGGCTACCTCTCTAAAAGAGGCATCTTTTATTTTTTTAAGGGTTAGCCATGATGTTTTAGTGACTTTTGCCTCTTCCATATCTAAGGGTGTGTCCTGCCTGTAGAGAAACTCTTGTAATAGGTTCTCCATATCAGGACGGATAGCCATAGCATTTATACGTTGAGCCATAATATTGGTAGGAGTGACTACTTTGTCTGCCCCTAGTTTAAGTAGTTTCTCTTCATCTGTAAGGGTTGGTGCATTTGAGATAATTAAAAAAGGTCGTCTTCTATTAATCTCTTTCTCATAAAGCCGAACAGAGGCGATGGTAGCAATGTTGTCTGCAATGTTATCTGCAAGGGTAATAATACCTTTTGCAGAAGAGAGATGTGATTTTAAAATAGCCTTTTCTGTGTGTGGCTCTGACTGCACAAAATAAGGATAATGGTACTTCTCTGCCAATTCGGATATATTCTCTTTTGGGTCAATAACTACAAAAGGAATGTGACTCTCACGCAGATGTTTAGTTACTTGAATGGTAAACTCATTATGGTAACAGATAACAAAGTGCTGTTTAAGCCGTGCAATATCATAGAGCATTTGTCTCTCCTTTATAACATTAAATAGTTCTCCTCTGTTTAGAACATCAATAATAGTACCTATGGCAACCGAAAAGATTAGAAATCCAAATATAATAAGAGAGATGGTAAAGATACGACCTATATCTGAAATAGGTGCTATCTCTCCAAAACCTACTGTAGTAAAGGTAATTCCTGTTTGATAGAGTGCATCAATAAGAGACATATCATCAATAATAATGTACCCAAACGTACCAACTAACATAGTTAAAATGGTTAAAATAAGAGGAACTCTAAAAGGTGCTAGAAGTACATACAACTCATCGTTAAGAGTTATATGTGGGGTTGATGTCTCTCTCCAATTGAGAAACTTTTTGACTCTACTAAGTGTAGTCAAAATAGAAAAGTCTTAAAAACTGGGCTTATGCCTCAGTAGTTTCAGCTGTAGCTTCAGCAGCTTTTTTCTTCATTGTTCTAAGAGTAGATGCAGCAACTTTAATTCTTTTAGTTGTTCCATCTTCTAGTGTAATTTTAACACTTCTTAAGTTAGGAAGTTGTCTTCTTTTTTTCTTGTTGTTTGCATGAGATACATTGTTTCCAACCAATGGACCTTTTCCTGTTACATCACATCTTCTTGCCATAATAATACCTTTGTAATTAATAGTGTTTACCTCACACAAAATAATGGGTGGATAAAAAGTTTTGCAATTATAGGGGAAAATATCTTAAAAAAGAGTTGTTTTATGTAAAAACTTAGATTTAATAAAAAAATAATAGAGGATATTTTTATTTAAAACTAGTTTTACAAGCAAAAAATCAATATAATACGCCCAAAACAATTAGGACAGTAGATGTTAATAGCACCAAGTATTCTTTCGGCAGATTTTGGGAACTTAGCTTGTGATGTAAAAGCAATTTGTGATGCAGGGTGTGATTTTGTACATGTGGATGTAATGGACGGTCATTTTGTACCCAACTTAACCATTGGACCTGTGGTAGTAGAATCTGTGGCAAAGGTAGCAACCAAACCATTAGATATACATTTAATGGTAGAGAATAATAGTTTTTTTGTTGACCTATTTGCACCTTTGAAACCTAAATATATCTCTTTCCATATAGAGGAGGAGAGACACCCACATAGAGTTATTCAAAAGATTCGCTCTTTGGGTATCTCTCCTGCGATTACTCTGAATCCACATACTCCACCTGAAGCTGTAGAGTTTCTTTTAGCTGATGTTGATATGGTTCTTCTAATGTCGGTTAATCCAGGATTTGGTGGTCAAAAATTTATCCCATCTGTTTTAGAACGTGCTAAACGTTTAAAAAGATTAATTGAATACCATAATCCAAACTGTCTTATTGAGGTAGATGGTGGGGTAAATGACCAAAATATTCAATCATTAAAAACAGCAGGTGTAGATATTGTTGTTGCTGGGTCGTATGTTTTTGGAAATAAAGAGGGTTATAAGCACGCTATTGACTCTTTAAAGATATAATATCTTTTTACTTTGAGGGAAGTTTTCAGGAGATTTTATGCGAGTTAAAATATGTGGTATTACTAATTTACAAGATGCACTACAGGCAATTGATTCAGGAGCTGATGCTTTAGGGTTTGTTTTTTATCAACATTCACCTAGATATATTACACCAGCCAATGCAAAAAAAATTATTGATAAACTGCCACCTTTTATAGGTAGAGTAGGTCTCTTTGTAAATGAGGGTATAGATACTATAGATACCATTGTAAAATATTGTGACCTTACATTATCTCAAATACATTTTGATGTAGATGAAGAGGCACTCGATATGATTGGTTCAAAAACACTTCCTGTCATTCGTGCAAAAGAGCCACAAGATATTTTACAATATGAAGATAGATATCGTTTGGTAGATGTCTATTGTGAAACATATGGTGGTTCAGGAAAACGGCTTAATTTAGAGTGGTTTAATGGAGTTGATTGTTCAAAAATTATCTTGGCAGGTGGTTTAACTCCTGATAATTTACATGAACTTAAAAAATATAATTTTTATGGTGTTGATGTAAGTTCAGGAGTTGAACACATTAAGGGCAAAAAAGATTACCAAAAGGTGATAGAGTTTATAAAGAATGCGAAAAGTTTATGAGGAATTAACATCAGCGTTTAGAAGAAATGGTGGCTACTTATCGAGAGCCTCTTATAGACGTATTGTAAAAAAATACACCACACTCTTTGAAGATGAAGATACACTATTTATTTTGCTTCAAGCATCTGGTTATCCTATTGTTGAAGAGGGTGACAGATACTGTTTAGAGACCTACTTTAGACCCTATAAAGAGCAGAAGTATTGCGTAATAGATATTGAGACTAATGGAAGTAAACCAGAGTCAGCACAAGTGATTGAAGTGGGTGCAGTTATGGTGCAAAATGGTAAAATTATTGACCGTTTTGAGAGTTTTGTATCTTCTACATTTTTACCAGAGTATATCTCTAAAATTACAGGGATTGTTCCAGAAGATTTGGTTAATGCTCCAAGTGCGTTAGAGGTCTTGACACAATTAAGAGCTTTTTTAGATGATGCTATTTTTGTAGCACACAATGTAAATTTTGATTATGGATTTTTAAATCACTCTTTTGACCGTTTTGGATTGGGAACTATAGGTAATCAGAAACTATGCTCTATTGATTTAGCTCGTAGAACTATAGAGAGTGAACGTTATGGATTGGCATATTTAAGTGACTCATTGGAGTTGGGGGAACATATACAACATAGAGCTTTTTCAGATGCTTTGGTAACCTCTAAACTGCTAGAGTTGACTTTTCAAAAATTACCATTGTATGTTAACTCAACCGATGAACTTTTACGTTTCTCTTTTTCAAGTCGAAAAGAGAGAACAGTTAAAAAATCAGAATCTCCTAAAGCTCTTTAGACAGATATTAACAATAAAATTTTAAAATAAACACAATATTAATTAATAGGCTGTTATAATAGTAAAATTTTTAATACAAAGGGACATTAATGAAATATAGAAAAACTGTTATCTCAACTATTACTGTTGCATTTTTAGCAACAGGATGTGTAAAACCTGCTGAAACTCAACAGAGTATCTACTCAAATACACAAACTCAACAACCAACTTATGAAGAGGCTGCTCCTATAGTCTATGAAGACCCAAATGCAGTTACTACAACAAACTCTTCAGGTGTTGATTATGGTACACTTCCTACAGACAATACTGTAATTACTACAAATAATGGAACCTACACACCACAACCAGCAGGACAACCTGTATATACAAATCCTTATGAAACAGCTGGAGGAACCTCTTACCCAGACCCATATGCAAATGGTGGTGGAGCAACAAGTTATCCTCCTGCAAGTTCCACCCCTACAAGTTCCACCCCTGCAAGTTCTTCTCCAGCTCCACAAGGTGGGGGAATTCAGTTACAAGTTGCAGCTTTAAAAGATTACTACGCAGCAGAGGAGTTTAAAAATACTCTCTCATTAGCACCAGGTCAATCAGCTTATGTTCAACGAGGTCCAATGAATAAGGTTATTGTAACAGGTATCTCATCTATAGCAGAGGCAAATAGACTTAAAGAGAGTCGTTTCCCAGGAGCATTTATTGTAAGTGGTGGTAGTAGTTATGGTGGTGGATATACACCAGCTCCTACATCAACCTCTTCTGGTGCTTATGGTGATTATAGTGTAAATAACCCTTATGGTAGCTCTTCTAGTTCTGCGTCAGTTGGTGGGATAGGTGTTCAAATAGGGGCATACTCTACTCGTTCAAAAGCACAAAGTGTTGCAGACTCACATGGTGGACAACATCCAGCAGTAGTTAAAAAAGTTAATGGACTCTATAAAGTTATCTTAACAGGTTTCTCTAGCCGTTCATCTGCTAAAGCCTATGCAAGTAGAGTTGGTGGATTTGTAGTTAGCTCTTATTAATTATCTCTCAAAGTGGTAGATAAATTTTCTCTACCATCTCTTTATATTCACTTTGGGTATTGCTATCAATAGTAATACCTCCTCCACTTTTATAAAACAGCTTTTTATCTTCTCTCTCAATAAAGCGTATCATTACAGCCGAGTATAGGTTATTACCATCAAAAATACCAAATACTCCTGTATAGAAACCACGTTCATAATCTTCAATATTTTTAATAATATCTATAGTACTTCTTTTAGGTGTTCCTGTTATTGACCCAGCAGGAAGTAGTTTTTTTAGAATAGAACCAATATTATCTCTCCAATTTTTAGGTAGAGTGGCACTAATTTTTGAGCTTACTTGAAGTAGCTCTCTCTCTCCAGCTTTTATCTTCTCGACATATCGAAATTTTTCTACTTTAATCTCTCTTCCTACCACTCCTAAGTCATTTCGCATAAGGTCAACTATCATAACATGCTCTGCCATCTCTTTTTGGTTAGCTAAGATTTTTGCTTTAGCATTGGGTACAGAGTCTTCAATAGTTCCTTTCATGGGGTAGGTAGAAATAGTATCTCCCTCTATCTCTATAAACTTTTCAGGAGAGAAACAGATAAATTTATCTTTAAAGTAGAGTTTATATTTCGCTTTTGCGTAGGTGAAAATCTCTTTTAGAGTTAAATTTGACTCAATTGGAGTTTTAAAGGTTAAGTTTAATAGATAGCTGTTTCCAGAACGAATCTGCTCTAAAACCTCCTCTAATGCAAGGCTATAGTTTTTAAAGTCAATAGGTTTTTTGTTGAGGTAGTAGCTCTTTTTAAGAGGCTCTTGTGGATAGTTTCTCCAATCTCCTATCTTAAAAAAAACATCACTATCTAACTCTTTTAGGGGCTGAATAAACTTCTCTTTTAAGTCATAAGAGAGAACAAATAAAAAAGGCTCTCTCTTCTCTCCAAGTCTATTCATCTGCTCCATTAACTATCCAAAAGCAGTTCTTTTAGAATTGCCATACGAACAAAGACCCCATTTCTAACCTGTGCTAATACTTGACAACGTCTATCTTTAAGCATCTCATCACTAATGTCAATATTTCTCATAACAGGACCAGGATGAAGTAGTAGAATATCTCTATTTCTCATTCTCTCTTTGGTAATGCAGTACTCTTTTGCATACTCATCATAATCTTCAAAAATAGGGGCTTTATGTCGCTCTAGTTGGGCTCTTAGACTCATAACAATATCAACAGAGTCAATTACATCATCTAAACTCTCATATTTTGGTAGGTCATTATCTGGCATAAATGGTTTTGGTGCAACAAGAACAACATTCATACCCATTCTAGTAAATAGTCTAATACCAGAACTAGCAACTCTTGAACTCACTATATCTCCTACAATAGCAATGGTTCTGTTTTTGAGTGTATCGGTTTTAAAATGCTCTAACATGGTAAAGTAGTCTAAAAGTGCTTGAGTAGGGTGGGCATAGTTCCCTGCCCCTGCATTAATAATAGGGGTTAACTCTTTGTTTGCAAGTTTTTTAGGTGTGTTGTTAAACTCATGACGAATAATCACCCCATCAGGCTCCATAGCTGCTAAATTCTCAAAGGTATCTTCTAAGCTTTCACCTTTGTTTGTAGAGCTTTTAGAGGGGTCAAGATGTATTACAGAGGCACCCAAACGTTTAGCAGCTACTTCAAAAGAGCTTCTTGTTCTTGTTGAACTTTCAAAAAATAGGGTAATAAGAAGTTTATCTGCCAAAAGTTTTTTTGGCATCTTTTTTTTAAATGTTTTAGCATCTTCCATAATAGTTTTTATCTGTTCTTCTGTAAAATCATTGGTATCAATTAGGTGTTGCATATTCTACCTTTTAAAAAATTTTATGATTATAGCAAAAAAGTTTCAGTATAATATGTCAAATTTTATATTTTTAAAAGGTTTTTTTTTGAAAAATATCTCCTCTTTGGCTCTTATAATATTAGTATCTTTATGGATTGTTCTTTTTGACAATATCGCTTTTTTTAAACAACTTACAGCTGTTTACCCCATAAGCGTAGAGTATGCACCTTTTTTACTCTCTCAAATATTTGTTCTAACTCTAATATTTATGCTCATTTTTGTACTGTTAGGCTATAAATATACACTAAAACCTATTTTAATCTTTATGCTTCTTTTAACCTCTGTTCAGAACTATTTTATGGTAACCTATAATATTTTAGTAGATAAAAATATGATAGAGAATATCATTCAAACAGATAGCTCTGAAGCATTGGATTTAGTTAATCTTACTTTAGTTCTCTATTTTATCTTTTTAGGTCTATTGCCCTCTTGGTTTGTATATCGTGTCTCTATAACTTATGGCTCATTTAAGCAACTTATTTGGTCTAAGATTAAAACAGTTATTACTATTTTACTCCTTATTTGGCTTATGCTCTTTAGCTTCTCTAAACACTATACCTCATTTTTCAGAGAGCATAAGGTGGTGCGTTTTTATATTAATCCTTTAGATGGATTTTTCTGTTTTGCTACTTATCTAAATGAACATTTTGGAAATTTAAATGTTCCTCTTGAGACCATAGGTGCTGATGCGAAACAGGCTAAAAAGTCTAAACGTAATATTTTGATTTTTGTTGTAGGTGAAGCAACTCGTGCTGACCATTTTGCTTTAAATGGTTACTCTAAACAGACAAATCCTTTGATGAGTAAAGAAGATATATTTAATTTTAGTAATGTGAGTTCTTGTGGAACAACTACAGCTGTATCTGTTCCATGTATGTTCTCTTTTTATAAAAAAAGTAGTTATAACAGTAGTAGGGGGAAACATAGTGAAAATCTATTAGATATTTTAAATCGTGCAGGAGTAGAGGTGTTATGGCGAGATAATAATTCAGACTCTAAAGGGGTTGCTGTACGGCTAGATTATACCTCTTACAAAAGCAAAGAGCATAATAGCGTTTGTGATATAGAGTGCCGAGATGAGGGAATGCTTAAAGGTTTAGAAGAGAAGATTAAGGCGACCAATAAAGATATGATTATTGTACTTCATCAGATGGGTAATCATGGTCCAGCCTATTATAAACGATACCCAAAAGAGTTTGAAAAGTTTAAACCTGCTTGTCATAACAATCAGTTGGAGCATTGCACACAAGAGGAGATAGCCAATGCGTATGATAATGCTCTGCTCTATAGTGACTACTTTTTGTCTAAAGTTGTAGCATTGTTAAAAAAAGAGGAAGATAATACAACTCAAACAGCTATGCTATATGTTGCCGACCATGGTGAGTCTTTGGGTGAGGGTGGGTTATATCTTCATGGATTACCATATTTTATTGCACCTGATGCTCAAACAAAAGTACCTATGGTTATGTGGTTTAGTAAAAATTATGAGATAGATAGAGATAAATTTAAAAAGATAGAGAAAAAAGAGTTGAGTCATGATAATATTTTCTCTACACTTTTGGGTATGTTTAATGTCAAAACTAAAGTCTATAATAGAGAAGATGATATTTTTAAAATGGGAGATTTATGAGAATAGTAAAGTATATTTTAGGAACTTTAGTGACTATTGCTCTTTTTTGGGTACTCTATTTTTTACTCTATGCAAACTTTCATAAGGTTGACAATGAGCTATATCGTTCAGCACAATTACACTCTTTTAACATGCCCTATTTTATAGAACAGAACAATATAAAGTCTATTATCAATTTTAGGGGTGGTTATGCAAAAGGTAAAGAACCAGATAAGTGGTATGTTGATGAGGTAGCTTTTGCTAAAGAGCATAATATTAGCCACTATGATTATGGAATAGGTGATAGAGTAAAGATTACACTAAAGCAGATGGAGGAGATGGTAGAGCTTATGAAAAAAGCTCCTAAACCTTTGCTCATTCATTGTAAAGCAGGAGCAGACCGAACCTCTTTGGCTGCTGCTCTATATCTATATGCTATTAAAAAAGATAGAGATGCAAGTAGAGCCATATCTATTGTTTATGGACATTTCCCTTGGCTTGGTTCAAAGACGTATTTTATGGATGAGAGTTTTGAGCATTACAAAAGAGAACACCCAATAAGAGATAATTAATGAGTACAATTAAATATATACTTTCACTTACTTTTTTAAACCTTTTACTTTTTCATGTTCCATTTTATAGTTATGTTTTGGAGCATATTGAAGTTGGTACAGCTGATGGATTATTAAGCCTTTTTGTTGTGATGGTAGCACTCTTTGTAGTCAATATCTTTCTCTTGTCACTATTGGCTCTAATCTCGACAAAAGTACTAAAGGGTTTTACTCTATTTATGCTCTTTTCAGCACCTATAGCACTATATTTCATGAGTACCTATAACACCATTTTAGACCGAACTATGATGGGTAATCTTTTTAATACTAATACCAGTGAAGCATTAAGCTATTATCACCCTAAGATGTTTATCTATTTATTTATAGGGCTTTTGTTGGCATATATAGTTTTTAAAATACCCATTAAAAAGTCAAAAAGAGTTAAGCTACTTAAATTTGGGTTAGGTATTACGGTTATGGGTATTGTAATTCTCTACATCAATTCGAGTAAATGGCTTTGGTTAGATAAACATGCAAAAAACTTAGGAGCTAGAGCTATGCCTTGGAGTTATGTTATTAACTCTATTCGCTATAAATTAAGAGAGTTAAAAGAGCATAAAAAACAGATTTTGCTACCTACTGCTACCTTTGCAAATCCAAAAGAGAAGATAGTGGTTATATTGGTTATTGGTGAGTCGGCAAGGGCGAAAAGTTTTTCACTTTATGGCTATGAGAGAGAGACCAATCCAAGGCTTAAAAAAGAGGATATTGTGGTGCTAAAAAATACAAAAGCGACAGCAACATATACAACTGCTTCGGTACATAGTATGCTCTCTTATGTAGGAAGTAGTTCCGATAGTTATGAGCCGTTACCCAACTATCTGCAACGTCAAGGGGTTGAAGTGATTTGGCGAACTAAAAATTGGGGTGAACCACACTTAAATGTTGAAACTTATCAACGTGCTTCTGATTTGGAAGTCTCTTGTAAGGGTGATGAGTGTAACTATGATTCTGTTTTGCTTACAGGACTCATGAAACGCATAAAAGCCTCTAAAAAGAAAAAAGTATTTGTGGTTTTACATACATCAGGAAGTCATGGACCTAGCTACTTTGAGAAATATCCTAAAAAGTTTGAACTCTTTAAGCCTGTTTGTAAAACAGTAAACATCAAAGAGTGTAGTCAAGAGGAGCTAAATAATGCGTATGACAATACCATTGTCTATACCGACTACTTTTTAGCCACAATTATTGAAAAACTTAAAAAAGAGCAAGGTCTTAATAGTCTCATGATATATCTCTCTGACCATGGAGAGTCTTTAGGTGAGTATGGTCTATATCTTCATGGAACACCCTATAGCATTGCACCAGATGTTCAGAAAAAAGTACCATTTCTATTTTGGGCTTCAAACTCTTTTAAAGAAAAGAGAAATCTCAAAAATATAGATTTTGAGCATCAAAAGGAGCATGGAGACTACAACATTTTTCACTCGGTCATGGGTGCATTTGAGATGAATAGTACAATTTATGATAATAAGTTGGATATTTTTAGTTATTGACAAGTTACTTAAAAAGCTGTGAATGAGACCCCATACAAATAAGATTTAACATATCATAGCAAAGCATTTATCAAATCTAAAGTTTTCATGTAATGCAATATTGATATACAAAAAGGAGTTCTTATAATTTCATTATGTTTACCTTTTGAATTAGAGCAAGAGTTAAATACCATTGCTAAACTTGAATCAACAACAAAAACACAAATTGTTAGAGAAGCCATTGTTCAAGATTTAGGTTCAGACCACTTACTTGTGGTCACCGAACTCTATTATTAAGAAGAACAACTCACATGAGAGACCCCAGCCATCGCAAAGAGGTCAGAGGGTTTTAGCCGATAATATTTCGCCTCTACTTCTTTGGACTGCTCCTCATACGGATTGTTCATCACCTCTTGAAGCTCTTTTATGAGCGTATAATCTCCCTCATCTGCTTGTTGATAAGCAGGAACAAGAAACCACTCTCTTAAGGTGTATTTTGGATTAACTGCTTTCATCTTTTTTGACAGCTCCTCTTTGTCACTATGAGCAATGGACGATTGCCACTTTGCTAACCATTCAGACCATTGTTCTAAGAGTTGCGTATCTATTTTATCATTATAAAAACTCTTTTTAAGTGGCTCTATGTCGTTGGGAATATGTGAGAGTTCACGAAAGAAAATTGTGTAATCTACCGTTGTTTGATGCATGAGTATTTCAAGCTCTCTAAACAGCTCTACATCAAATGCTTCTAGCCCTAATTTATTTGCCCACATGCTTGTCATTTGAGATTGCATCTCTTTAAAAAAGTCATTGTCTATGCCTTGTAATGAAGCGATAGCCTCTTTATCAGACGCTACCAAAGGAAGCAAGGATTTACAAAAGAGATGAAAGTTTTTCTTAGCAGCGTGGGGTTGATTGAGAAAGGCGAAATGCTCTCCTCCTCCTGTCCATGGTTGGTACTTTGGATTGTAAACATCCATAAAACCAAAAGGTCCAAAGTCTAGCGTAAAGCCTCCTGCTGCACAGTTGTCACTGTTAAAGTTTCCTTGACAATACCCAACACGTATCCAATTAGTTACTAATGATGTAAGACGCGAACGAAACGCACTTGCTAGGAGTATTACTTTTTCGGTGATGCTTAAGTTTTGCTCTATAACCTCACTGTATTCACGCTCAATCAGGTGCAATACTATCTTTTCTAACTCCTCCATCGCTTTTGGATGTTCATTCTTACGCACACGACGTGCAAAAAGTTCAATCTGACCAACTCTTAAAAATGAAGGAGCAACACGTGTAGTAATTGCTACTGATTCAGCAATCATCACTTCAGGGTCTTTGGAGTAGGAGTGTTCTCTAAACCATGGTCGGCTTACTTTCTCACTTTTTGAGACATAGAGACTCAATGAGCGAGAGCTAGGAATTCCGAGTGCATTCATATGTTCTTGTGCCAAAAACTCTCTCACACTAGAGCGTAAAACAGCCCGTCCATCTGCTCCACGGCAATAAGGTGTTCGTCCTCCACCTTTAAGTTGCATCTCCCAACGTTTACTATTAATGACTCCCTCAAAAATGGACATGGCACGACCATCCCCATAGCCGTTACCTGTTCCAAAGGGGCATTGTTGATAATATTCTCTTCCGTAAATTGAGAGAGCATACCCCGTTGCCCACCCCGTTTTTCGTAAAGGTGAAGGAACATTGCAAAGGTCTCCTGAGAACATACGCATAAAATCAGGGTTTTGAGCTAAACTATCTGAAAATCTTAGTTCTTTAAAAAACTTTTGACTATGCGTAATATACTCTGGGTTCTCAATGGGTGTGGGATTGACAGGGACATAGTGTCCAGAAAAGACCTCTCTAGGGTGGTGGTCAACCCCATCTGTTGAGGCATCTGGGTCACAGTTAAGGGTCTGCAAAAATGAATAGTCTGATAATTGTGCTAAATCTTCTAGGTTTTTCACCATATTATCTATCATG
>Ga0256833_1002525_pt1 | contig 12818 bp, 9 predicted proteins | sample 356284metaG_FD_190535 | JGI IMG/M metagenome (GOLD analysis project Ga0256833, IMG submission 190535) | Hydrothermal vent microbial communities from Mid Atlantic Ridge, Atlantic Ocean - 356-284 | ecosystem: Environmental > Aquatic > Marine > Hydrothermal vents | place: Atlantic Ocean: Mid...
TTTAGCACATGCTACTTCGATTGAAGATATAAAAAATTATAAATTTCCTGACCCTTTTGCAGAAGGAAGGTTTGATAACGCTGAAGCTGCAATTGAAAAGTATGGTAAAGACTATGCTATAGTTGCAGATTTGGAAACGGTTTTTTTTGAAACCTCTTGGTATTTAGTTGGTTTGGAAAAACTTCTGCTTGATATGGCAATGGGCGAAGATTACGTTCCCGTATTGTTTGATAAAGTAATGGAAGTAAACGTTGCTGTTGGCAAAAAACTAATTGAAATGGGTGCCGATATTCTTTGGGCCGGAGATGATTTCGGTTCCCAAAACGGAATGCTGATTGCTCCTGAAATGTGGCGTCATTATTTTAAACCACGAATTAAAGAAATGTTTCAAGAATTTAGAAGTGTAAACTCCAATGTAAAACTTGCTTGGCATAGTTGCGGTTCTATTGTTCCGATAATTCCCGACTTTATCGAAGTTGGTTTGGATATCCTAAACCCCATACAACCTTTGGCAACAGGAATGACACCCGAATATCTTAAAGGAAACTTCGGGAATGAATTATGTTTTTTCGGTGGGATAGATATTCAAGATCTTTTACCAAACTCAACACCCGAAGAAATTAAAACGGAAGTAAAAAGACGCATTAACGTTCTTGGTGATAATGGCGGATACATAATTGCTCCGGCTCATAATATTCAGGATGATACTTCCGTTGAAAATATTTTAGCTTTTTTTGAAGCTGCAAAAAATCCTTATTAATAAATTTTATACTTTACAATAGTCCATAGTAATTTCTTTTAATAACTTAATCTAATTATGATTAATAAATTTATTCAAGTAGCTCAAACAGTGGAAACAAATGTTAATGTAATTCCAGAAACGGAAGCCGCATTAAATGAAATTCTAAACTCTATTATAAACGATGAAGGGAAAATAGTTTTATCAGAATTTCGGTTTACTCAAAAGAAATTACTAAATAAATTTATAAACACTAACAATAATATAATTTCACATCCAACCGATAACGAACTTGCTAAAGCCAAATACGGAATTACCGATGCCTTTGCCGGTATTGCCGAAACCGGTTCTGTGTGTGTATTAAACGATGATTCAATGAGCGGAAGTTACAGCCTTTTTGTAAACACTCATATTGCAATTATAAATTCAAAAGATATTGTTGCAAGACCGAGAAATATTTTTCAATCGGAACCTTACAAATCAATTGCATTAAAAAAAGATTTTGTTTTTATCAGCGGTTCAAGTGCTACTGCAGATATGGGACCTTTGGTTCGCGGAGTTCACGGTCCGGCTAAATTGCACGTTATAATTTTGGAATAATTTTTTATTATGGAAAAAGTTAATGCCATAAAAAATATTCACCCGAGAGAAGTTGCAGATAAAAGTGTGCAAGGGAATTTGCAAAAAGCAATTGATATGTCTTTGCAAATTGAAAGCAAAGCCGTAAGAAAAAATACACAATCGTTTAACACCAACAGATACAAAGCAAAAACTAATATAACCGATTATGAAAATCTTAAAGATGAAGTTCGTAAAATTAAAGAAGAAGCAATAAATGATTTACCAAGCTTATTATTGAGATTGGAAAATTCAGTTAAAAAAAACGGCGGTACATTCTATTTGGCAAAAGACGCCGATGATGCAAGCAAATATATTACCGGAATTTGTAAACAACATAATGCGGAATTGGTTGTTAAAGCTAAGTCAATTACATCGGAAGAAATAAAATTAAATGACTATTTGGAAAAAGCCGGAATTGAAATTGCCGAAACCGATTTGGCGGAATTTATTTTGCAAGTTTCCGGTGAACAACCTTCACACATCGTTGCTCCGGCAATTCACCGCAGCCGGGAAAGAATATCGGAATTATTCAAGGAAAAATTTAACTCTAAACTACCACTTGAAACAGGAGAAGATTTAACAAAATTTGCCCGCGATATTTTACGTAATAAGTTTCTAACTGCCGGTGTTGGAATAAGCGGAGCAAACGTAATAGCAGCAGATACCGGAACGTTACTGCTTGTTGAAAGCGAAGGCAATATTCGTATGGTTACACAAGCACCTTCTGTTCATATTGCTATTGCCGGAATTGAAAAAGTAATTCCGCATAGAAAAGATTTATGGAAGTTTTTGGAATTGTTGGCACCAAGTGCAACGGGACAAAATTTAACTTCCTACACACATATTATTAAACCTCCTTTAAATATTCCTCCTTTTTCTTTTGACGGAAGAGAAAAGAAAAAACGTGAATTTCATCTTGTGCTAATTGATAACGGCAGAACAAAAATGCGGGACGACAATGTTTTCCGTGAAGCTCTTTACTGCATAAGATGCAGTGCTTGTATGAATGTGTGCGCAAATTTTCAAACTGTTGGCGGACATGCTTTTGGCGGTGAAACTTATCCCGGTGGAATTGGAGGCAGTTGGGAAGCTTGGACAGGTAATTTAAACAAAGCTCAGTTTAGTGATTTGTGTACCGGTTGTTCAAGGTGTGTAACAGAATGTCCGGTTCGTATTGATATTCCTTGGCTTAACGAAAATTTAAGAAATCGATTAAACAAAAATAATCACAATAAAATTCTAACTTCAATTATCAGCGGAGTATTACCTTCTGACAAAGATGATAAAACCGCAACACTTCAAAAACAATTTTTTGCAAATTACTCAACAATTGCGAAGTGGGGAAGTAAGTTCCCGAATTTGTTTAATAAATTATCTGATACAAATATTGCAAAATCTTTTGCCGAGAAATTTTTATCTGTTGATAAACGGAGAAGATTTCCGAAGTTTACTAACGAAACCTTAGTTAAACAATTTACAAATAAAGTTTATGGTACAAATAAAACCGGAGATAGTAAAAATATTTTGCTTGTAGCGGATTTGTTTACAAATTATTCAAGACCCCAAGCAGGTATTGCTACAATTGAAGTTCTTAAGCAATTTGGTTTTAATGTTACACTCAGTAAAATCGGTAACGAAGGCAGGGATTCGCTTTCGCAAGGATTTCTTAAAACATCGAAAAAACGTGCAGTCGAAACAGCTAAGTATCTGTTGAAATATATTTATCAAGGTTACGATGTTATTGTTATTGAACCTTCCGTATTAGCTCTTTTCAGAAAAGATTATAAACATTTTATAAGTGAAGAAATGTTTGAACGTCTAAAACTAAAATGTTTTGAACCCTTAGAATATTTACAAAAAAATGTTAAAGAAAATAATCTTACTCTAAAAAATTATTTTAAGACTGATGAAATTAAAAACCAACCGAAAATATTTTTTCACAGTCATTGTCAACAAAGATCAATTTATACTGAAGAACCAACTATAAAATTACTTAGTGAGCTGGGTTTTATTGTTGAAAGTTCAAATGTTGAATGCTGCGGAATGGCTGGAAGCTTTGGTTATAAAAAGCAATATTATGATTTAAGTGTAGAAGTCGGAAAAGAATTAATCGGGCAGATTGAATCATCAAAAACAAAAAATGAAGAAATGATTGTTCTTGCAAGCGGTGTTTCGTGTCATGAGCAAATGGGTGATTTGGGAAAAACCGATACAATTCATCCTATGGAATTATTAGTTAAATATTTAAGATAGAGGGAAAGTTGAAATCTCATTTTATTGCTGTCGATTTTGGTGCCGGGAGCGGACGTGTTATTCTAGGTATATTGAATAACGATAAGTTAACTCTAAATGAAGTTCACCGATTTGAAAATAAAATGATTGAAAAGAACAATCATCTTTATTGGGATTTGGATTATTTGTTTAACGAACTGATTACCGGACTAAGCAAGATTGACGAAAAGATAAAGAAAGAAATTTTAAGTATTGGTATTGATACTTGGGGTGTTGATTATGCTTTTATTGATGAAGATGGTGAAATTATTGATAATCCTTTTGCATACAGAGATTCCAGAACCAACGGAATAATGAAGGAAGTTTTTAATATCATTCCTAAAAGAAAAATTTATGAACATACCGGAATACAGTTTTTACAATTCAATACAATTTTTCAATTATATAGTGAACTTAAATTCAATAAAGAGCAAATAGAGAAAGCGAAATCATTTTTGTTTATGCCTGATGTATTCAACTATTTTTTAACAGGAAAACAATTATCCGAATATACAATAGCATCAACCTCGCAATTGATAAATGCGGAAAGTAAAAATTGGGACGAAGAAATAATTAAAGATTTACAATTGCCAATTCAAATATTCCCGCAAATTGTACAACCGGGTAAAATAATCGGTTTATTAAAAGAAGATATACAAAAGAGTACAGGTTTATCAAACGTTGATATTATTGCGGTTGGTGCACATGATACTGCAAGTGCTGTAGCTGCAGTTCCTGCAATTGAAAATAGCAATTGGGCTTATCTAAGTTCAGGTACTTGGTCTTTGCTTGGGGTTGAAGTTAAAGAACCGGTGATAAATGATATATCGTTTAACGATACTTTTACAAATGAAGGCGGCATTGAAGGAACGATAAGATATTTGAAAAACACAATGGGTTTATGGATTTTTGAACAAACAATTAAGAGCTGGGAGAAAGTCGGTTATAAAAAAGATTACAATCAATTGTTCAAACAGGCTGCCGAAACACAACCTTTTAGATCAATAATTAATCCGGATGATATAACTTTTCTTAATCCGAACGACATGCCTGCAGCAATAAAAAATTATTGTGAAAGAACAAATCAAAAAGTACCCGTAAGCAAAGGTGAATTTGTAAGATGTATTCTGGAAAGTCTGGCATTAAAATATAAATTCATTCTTGAAAAAATAAATGAACAATTAAAAGAGCCTGTTAAAGTTTTACATATAATTGGCGGCGGTTCGCAAAATGAAATGCTCAATCAATTTACTGCTGATGCTACCGGTATTAAAGTTGTTGCCGGTCCGGTAGAAGCTACGGCAATTGGAAATATTTTAATGCAGGCAATTGCAAAAAATAAAATAAAAAATCTGGCGGAAGGGAGAAATATTGTCGGCAATTCGTTTAGGTTAAAAATATTTCAACCACTGAAAACAAAGAATTGGGAAAAAGTTTATAAAAGTGTCAAAATATTATTTGTTTAACTTTAAAAATACAGTAATCATATTTTCAAATTCTAATTTTTATTCAAAAATAAGTAAGACATCACGAAAATTAAATGAACGAAATTTCTACTATATTCTTTCCCTTAAATAAAATTACTATACGAAGTTAAAATTTTGTCTCCGGCTAAATAAACCTTTAGAGGGTTAACTATTTCTTTAAAATTACGATAGTTAAATAATGTAACAATTACTCCAAATAAATTACATTAATATTTAAATATTATGCCTTATATGCCAGAAACAAATTGGTTTTCGGATTTTCAAATAGTCCTCTCTTTACAAAAGAGAGGATTTAGGTGAGTTATAAAAATGAATCAATCCGAAAACCAATTTGTTGTTAGTATATTAAAATTATGGATTATAAAAAAGTAAGAATGAGTAAAGAAAAAGTAAAATTAAGAATTGAACCGCTTGGGAAAGAACTATTAGTAAATAAAGATACACCTCTAAAAGATATTGTCTTTCAATATGGAATTGAATTTCCTTGTGGTGGTGAAGGTTATTGCGGCGGGTGTAAAGTTAAACTGCTGAAAGGTGAAGTTAAAAATCCTGAAAAACATGCCGAACTAAATTACAAACTTGGACTTGAAGAAAATTACCGTCTTGCATGTAAAAGCAAAATATGCGAAGATACTGTTGTAGAAATTCCTCAATTCAATTCAATTGTTTTAACAGATAATTCCAAATATTTTTTTACACCCAAAACCGGCTATGGAATAGCAATAGATTTAGGCACAACAACCATTGTAGCTCAACTTGTTGATTTATCCAACGGTCATGTTATTGGCGTGCAAACCGCAAGAAATCCTCAAACGCAATTTGGTTCCGATATCATGTCAAGAGTTTTACATGGAATGAATAGTCAAGGGAAAGAAGAATCTCAAAAACTTATTAGAGATGAACTGGATAATATGGTTCAAATTCTAATTAAAGAAAAAAATGTTGAAATTGAAAAAATAATTATCGTTGGTAACACGGTAATGCATCATTTATTTTGTGGTTTTGATGTTACACCGTTGGCTAGTTATCCTTTTGAAACGGAACATAAAGAAAGTGTTGTCTTTTCTCCCGGTAATTTGGGATGGGACTTACCTTCAAAAACTAAAATTATATTTGTCAGACCTATTGCAAGTTTTATCGGTAGTGATATACTTGCAGGTATAGTAGCTTCAGGTATGCACCAAAAGTGTAATTTTACATCTTTAATAGATTTGGGAACAAACGGAGAAATAGTTGTAGGATGTTGCGATAAAATTTTATGTGCTTCTACTGCCGCCGGTCCTGCTTTTGAAGGTGCAAATATTCAAATGGGAATGTCTGCAATGTCCGGTGCTATTGCTTCCGTTGATGTTGTTGATAATAAAATTAATTACCATGTAATCGGAAACCAAGAACCAATCGGAATATGCGGTAGCGGATTAATTGATGCTATTAAAGTTTTTATAGAGCAAGGTATAATTGATTCCGGTGGGGCAATTGTAGGAAATACTGAAAAACTGATGCTAAGTGAAAATGTTTACATTACTCAAAAAGATATTAGGGAATTTCAATTGGCAAAAGGTGCCATCGCTGCGGGACTTCAAATATTGGTAAATAAACTTAACAAAAGTATTTCCGATATTACACGTATTTTAATTGCCGGTGGGTTTGGTAATTTTATAAATACAAAAAATATAATAGATATTGGTATGTTAAAAGTAAGAGAAAGAAAAATTAAAAAATTCGGTAACAGTGCATTAATTGGGGCCAAAATGTTTCTTTTTTATGATGATTATTCCTTTACCGAAATCATTAATAAAATTGAACATGTTTCTTTAGATGCCGATAAAGATTTTCAAGATATTTTTGTTGATAAAATGTTTTTTACAGAATCTGTACTTTTGTAGCGATTGTTGATTTTATAAAAGAAAAATCATAATAATTACATTTCTTATTTAAGTTTCAAATCTAATACCCAAAACTGTAAAGTTTCACAAGGTTGTTGATGCTTTTCTTTTTGGTTTAGGCAAGATAAGAGAACTTGGGGTAACGTAAGGAGCCCGTAGGGCGACTGGAGTTACCCCAAGTTCTCTCGAAAAAAAAGTTGCCATGTAGAAAAAAAAGCATCCAAATGAAAACTTGTTTATTTAATTTTGCTTCAACTAAAAAGGAAATTAAATATGAAACAAGTATATCATTCAAATGCCGTAACTAATTTACACATTAGAAGTGAAATTAGAAATAGCAATTTGACCAATTTGGAATTAGCAACTAAGTTTAACACCTCTGTTGCAACAATCAGTAAATGGAAAAATAGAGAAGAGCTTGCTGATAATAGTTCTGCTCCCAAGAAAATAAATTATGCTCTTAATGATATTGAACAGAGTTTGATAACTTCTATAAGGAAAACCACTTGGCTACCCCTTGACGAAGTTTGGGAAATGATGTTGGAGCAAAAGACAACCATTACTCGTAGCTCTGTGTACAGAACATTTTGTAGAAATAACCTAAGCAAAGTACCTCAAGAAAAAAGAGATAAAGCTAAGAAGTTCAAAGAGTATGAACCAGGATATTTACATATGGACGTTACCTATTTACCAAAATTTGATGGTGTTAAATATTACCTTTTTGTTGCAATAGACAGAGCAACGAGAACTCTTTATTTTGAAGTATATGATGCTAAAACAAGCGAGAATACTGAATCGTTTATGAACAATTGCTTAGAGTATTTTCCCTTTAACATTACTCATGTTCTTACTGATAATGGATTAGAATTTACTAACAGACTCATTAAATCAAAGAAAGGTAATCTTTGTACTAAACCTTCTAAACTGGATGTTATTTGTGAAGATAACAAAATAGACCACAGACTTACTAAGCCGGCAACACCTAAAACAAACGGGATGGTAGAGAGAGTCAATGGAACTATTAAAAATGGAACAATACTTAAAGAAAAATATAAAAACTTAAATGAAATGATTGCTGCATTAAATGTTTTTCTTATTCACTATATGTTATACAGAAGGCACGGTGGAGTCAGAAAAGAGCTTAATGTGAAAACTCCTTTTAATGCTTTAGAAAAATGGTATGAATTAAAACCAGAACTTTTTAATCAAAATCCTTTGGATTTTAAAACTAAATTATTAACTTTGAAACAACATTATTATACAAAGTTTCGTAAACAACCTTGTGAAACTTGACACAAAACCATAAAAAAAGCTTACCTACAAAATTGGCGTGCAAATGAACATGACCGGGAAAGAATTAATTTTTAAAGTATTTAATAATCAAAAAGTTGATAGAGTTCCTTGGATACCTTATACGGGAATTCAAGTTGGAAGTTTAAGCGGAGCTACAGCAGAAGACTTGCTTAAAAATGAAAATCTACTTGTAGCAAATTTATTAAAAGCCCATAGTTTATACGGACCTGATGGAATGCCAGTCATTTTTGATTTACAACTTGAAGCTGAAATATTAGGTTGTGATTTAATGTGGGCGGAAAAAGCTCCTCCTTCGGTAAGAACTCATCCGCTGAGTGAAAGAAAAAATATCGATTTGGAATTACCAAAAAAGGAAGACGGACGTTTACCTTTGGTGCTTAACGTTATGAAGAAAATGAAGCAAGAGGTTGGTGATACAACTGCACTTTATGGCTTGATATGCGGACCTTTAACATTAGCTTCGCATCTGCGGGGTATGAATCTTTTTATGGATATGTATGAAGATGAAAATTTTGTACAAGAAATAATAAATTTTTCTACAGATGTGTTTCTTAAAATGGCAGATTTTTACATCGATGCCGGAATGGATATTATTGCCGCAGTTGATCCAATTGTTTCGCAAATATCTCCGGATTCTTTTACACAATTTTTGCACAAACCATACACGAAAATATTTTCATATTTAAAAGAGAAAAATGTATTCAATGGTTTTTTTGTTTGTGGAGATGCTACAAAAAATTTGAAAGTAATGTGCAACACAAAACCAGATAGTATTTCAATTGATGAAAACATAGATATTGTTGCAGCAAAAAAAATTACGGATGAACATAATATTGTAATCTCCGGTAATATTCCGTTAACATCCGTTATGTTACTTGGTACACAACAAGACAATCAAAAGTATTCAATTGAACTGATGGAAAAACTTGGAAATAAAAATTTTATTTTGGCACCCGGTTGTGATATGCCTTATGATGTACCGCAAGAAAATATAGTTGGAATTGCTCAAGCAGTGCAAGATCCAAAAGCAACAAAATTGTTTTTGAAAAATTATGTTAAAGATGAAATAACTTTAGAAGTTGAATTGCCGGATTATAAAAATTTGGATAAACCTTTAATTGAAGTCTATACAATAGATTCCGCTACATGTGCCGCTTGCGGTTATATGACAATGGCTGCAATGGAAATGAAAAATATATTCGGTAATAAAATTGAAGTTAGAGAATACAAAATTACAGAACCGGAAAATATAGTTCGTATAGGGAAATTGGGAATTAAAAATTTACCAACCTTAGTAATAAACGGTCAACCAAAGTTTATTTCAATCATTCCTAATAGAACAACACTTAAAAAAGAAATAGAAAATTATTTATAAATTTTTTTTTGAAAAGAATTAATTCAAAAATTAAAATATTATTGATAACCGGATTCCTCGGTTCCGGAAAAACCACTTTAATCAACAGACTTATTGATTTTTATAAGTCAAAAAAAATTGCTTTGATTATAAATGATTTTGGTAAAATTGTTGTTGACGGAACTTTATTACGGAATCAATTTGGTGATCAAAAATCTACTGTTTATGAAATAGCAAACGGTTCAATTTTTTGTACATGCTTAAGTGCCGAACTTGTTAAATCACTAAACTATTTTATTAATATAAATCCGGAAATAGTAATTATCGAAACTTCCGGTTTGTCCGATCCTTCAACTTTTCAAAAGATATTAACAGATAATAAACTATATGATTTTTATACTATAGCAAACTCTATATGCACAATCGATTCAACAAATGTATTACATCTTTCCAAAAAAATTATTGCCATAGAAAAACAAATTTTATCAAGCAATTTAATTTTAATAAATAAAAGTGATTTAATTAGTGAAAAAGAATATCAAAAGATTGAAGAGTTTGTTAAATCGAAAAACAAAAATTCAGACATTATAAAATCCGAATATGCAGAGTTTAACTTGGAGCTACTTAAAAATAAGTCATCTATTAAATTCTTGGATGATGCGGTTACTTGTAATACTGTTTCAACAAGACCAGGCAGTATTTTATTAAAACAAAAGGAAATTACTTTAATAGAAATTGAAAAATTTTATACTAAAATTAGTAAGTATCTATTACGTATAAAGGGATTTTTAAAAATAAAAAATGAATCGTATTATATATCCGATAACCATAGAAAGTTACAAATTAAAAAATTTAACAAAAATAAAATAACAAAATACGGATTATCGGTTTTATTAAATAAAAACTATATTCCTATAGTAGAAAAAGAATGGAATAATTTTGATAATAGTGTAAACAAATTACGAGGTTAATATGGATGAACTGTTGCATCAATTAGCAGTTTGCATTGAACGGGGAAAAGTAAATATAAATTCACCATTTCCTGCTGATTTAAAGGGTCAAGAAGGTGCAGACGAGCTTACAAAAAAAGCTTTGGATAATGGAATAAAACCTGAGGTTATATTAAATGATGCTCTAATGATTGGAATGCGAAAAGTTGGCGATAAATTTGAACAAGGCAAAGCATTTATTCCCGATATGCTTATTTCGGCAAAAGCAATGAACGCTGCAATGGTTCATCTCAAACCGTTTTTTGAATCGGGGCAAGTTGAACTAAAAGGTGATTTTATTATTGGTACGGTTGCCGGGGATTTACATGATATCGGAAAGAATATTGTTAAAATGGTTTTAACCGGTGGTGGTTGGAATGTAATAGATTTAGGCTCTGATGTAAAAGCGGAAAAGTTTGTTGAAACATTGAAACAACATCCCAAAGCTTTGGTTGGAATGAGTGCTTTACTAACAACAACAATGATGCAAATGGAAGTAACAACCAAAGCTATCAAAGAAATATCGCCCGAAACAAAAGTGTTTGTTGGAGGAGCTCCCTTATCACAAGAGTTTAGCGATAAAATTGGAGCTGACGGATATTTCCCCGATCCGAATAAGTTTATAAAATATCTGGAAGAAATTATATAACGGTTTTAAGTATATTTAATTTATTATAAAGTTCTAAAATAATATGAACAACAAAAATAAATTTCAACAATTTCAATTTTCTCCGAAAGTTACTTCTTTACAAGTAAATTTGAAAAATATAATTTATCAAACCGGTTACAGTTCTAAATTGGAATTCCCAAATTATGATTTGTTAAAAAGTCTGTTAAACGAAATTAAAAATATAATTAAACCTGTTAGTGCTTTTGTTGTTATTCCTAAGGCAAGTTGTAATATTAAAAATAGTAGTCTTGATATTGGTGGCGTTCAATTTTATACGGCAGGAATAATTTCCTATCCCTTAAAACAAATATCACGAGCTGTGTTTTTTGTTGCTTCAATCGGAAAAGAATTTGATGAATTTTTAATAGAGAAAAAAAAAGAGACTGATTCGTTCACGGAATATTTAGTAAACTTAATCGGTTCGGAAATTACAGAGTCCCTTGTTAAATGGACTTATGAAAAAATAATTGAGTATGCTAAAAAAGAAAATATTAAATGGAGCAATAAATACAGCCCGGGTTACTGCGGTTGGAATGTAAATGAACAAAAAAAAATATTTGGTTTTTTCTCAAAAAATATTTGTGGTATAACACTTACGGAATCATCATTAATGCTTCCTATAAAATCTGTTAGCGGATTAGTTGCCTTAGGAAAAGATATTACTTGGCAGGAATATCCTTGTGATATTTGCAAAGTACCGCATTGTTACAAAAATAGAAGAAGTATATTAGTATAAAAGGAGAATAATGAAGAAGATAACGGAAATGATTAAAGAAGGAAAAGTATTACTTTCCGACGGAGCTTGGGGAACCTTTTTACAAGCTGAAGGTCTGAACCAAGGGGAATGTCCTGAATTGTGGAATGTAACTCATAAAGACGTTGTATTAAAAATTGCAAAAAGTTATATAGATGCCGGCTCCGACATGATTGAAACAAATACTTTCGGTGGAAACAAAGTTAAGCTATCACATTACGGTTTAGCGGAAAGAACTTATGAGTTGAATAAAGCCGGTGCGGAAATTTCAAGAGAAGCAGCCGGAGGTAAGATTGTTCTTGGTTCTATAGGTCCAACCGGTAAAATATTAATGATGGGTGATATTACCGAAGAAGAATTATACGATGCTTTTACAGAACAAATTAAAGGTTTGCGAGACGGCGGGGTTGATGCAGTTTGTATAGAAACTTTTTTTGATCTTAAAGAAGCGGAGATAGCTATAAGTGCTGTAAGGGAAAATACGGATTTGGAAGTAATCCTAACATTCTCGTTTGATAAAAGTCCGGCAGGTTTTAATACAATGATGGGAGTTTCTCCTAAAGCTTTAATTGAACAATTTGGAAAAGATGTTGATATTATAGGAACAAACTGCAGTAACGGTTTTGAAGGAATGATTGACATCGTAAAAGAAATGAGAGAAGTAAATAATGAAATTCCTATTCTTGTTCATGCAAATGCTGGTATGCCCGTTTCCACAGGCAGAGAAGTTAAT
>Ga0256833_1002526_pt1 | contig 12812 bp, 11 predicted proteins | sample 356284metaG_FD_190535 | JGI IMG/M metagenome (GOLD analysis project Ga0256833, IMG submission 190535) | Hydrothermal vent microbial communities from Mid Atlantic Ridge, Atlantic Ocean - 356-284 | ecosystem: Environmental > Aquatic > Marine > Hydrothermal vents | place: Atlantic Ocean: Mid...
GATATGTTGAAAATATTGACGCGATAGAAAAGAAAATAACATCGATTAAAAAGATGATCAATGCCCTGATAACATCCCTGAAAAAGAGTATTCGGTGAACAACCAAAAACCAAAAACCAAAAACCAAAAACCAAAAACCAACAACCAACAACCAACAACCAAAATCCTGGGCCTCATTCCCGCTCGCGGCGGATCCAAGGGAGTGCCGGGGAAAAATATCAAACCGCTTGCGGGAAAGCCTCTGATCTCCTATACGATCGAGCAGGCGAAGGCGTCGAGTCTGCTCGATCGCGTCGTGCTTTCGACGGACGATGAAGCGATCGCCGAGGTAGGGCGAGAATATGGTGCGGAGGTGCCCTTTATGCGCCCGGCTTCTTTGGCTACCGACGATGCCAAAAGCATCGACGTGGTGATCCATGTTCTTGATTATTTCGAAGAACGAGGAGAATCGTTCGATGCGGTATGTCTGCTTCAGGCGACGAGTCCCTGGCGTCCGAAAGGCGTCATTGACGATGCGATACGACTTTTTGCCAAAGAACGCCCGGATGCTTTGGTATCGGTCCGCCGCGTACCTGATGAATTCAATCCGCACTGGGTCTTTGAGATCGACGACCGTAAACGACTGCATATCGCTACGGGAGACGAAGAGATCATCCCGCGTCGCCAGGAACTTCCGGCTGCTTATCACCGTGACGGTGCTATCTACATCACTGCCGTTGAAACGATTCGCCGACAACATTCTCTCTTGGGAAAAGATTTACTGGCATTTCCGATCGAATCTCCGGAACTCATCAATATCGATACGATGGAAGACTGGAAAAAAGCAGAAAGAATTATCGAACAACTTTTATCCTCTAACCAAAAACCAAAAACTAAAGACCAAAAACTAAAGACCAAAGATCAAAAACCATGTGCGGCATCGTAGCAGTCGTCGGAAAAGCGGCGAATGAAAAACTTTTGCAAAAGATGCTCTCGAAACAGTGGCATCGGGGGCCTGATTTCACGGGGAGTGTCGTCAAAGATGCAAAAGTCGCTCTTGGGCACAACCGACTGAGCATCGTCGATCTTTCCGCGGATGCCAATCAACCGATGACCGATGCGTCGGGGCGTTATGTTTTGCTTTTCAACGGGGAGATTTACAACTACATCGAGCTTCGGGAGACTTTGAAACCGCATTATACTTTTCGTACGCAAAGTGACAGCGAAGTTTTGCTGGCGGCTTATCATGTCTGGGGCGAGGCGATGCTGGAGCGGCTTAAAGGGATGTTCGCTTTCATCATCTACGATAGGGAGGAAGGATCTCTTTTTGGAGCCAGAGATCGGTTTGGAGTGAAGCCTTTTTTCTATGCTCTTGAAAAGGGAACGCTTTATATCGCAAGTGAAATTGCTACGCTGCAAGCAGCAGGCATAGGAGGACAACCCAACGAAAGCGTCTGGGCTTCGTATCTGGTAGGAGGAAGCTACGGTTTGCCTCACGAAACCTTCTGGTCCGGGATTTTTCAGCTTCCAGGCGGATACGCGATGAATCACGACGCATCGGGTTTAAGGAGTTGGCCATGGTACGATTTTGTTTCCCGTGTTCGACGCATTCGCTCTCAGGCGACCTTGGAGGAGGTTCAGGCACACTATACCCGATTGCTGGAACGAAGTATCGAATTGCGTTTTCGTGCCGATGTGGAAGTTGGCTTCAACCTCAGTGGCGGACTAGACAGTTCGACGCTGCTCGCTATGGTCGATCATATGCGCTCATCCCGCGAAAACATCCGTGCTTTTACCTTCTATACCGGAGATGATCGTTATGATGAGCTTTCCTGGGTTCGCCAAATGCTGCGTGGACGCAGCCATCCTCTCGAAGCGGTTCGTCTCGATGCAAAAGACGTGCCGGATTTGGCAAAAGAGATGGCAGTCGTCCAATCCGAACCTTACGGAGGGATCCCGACGCTGGCTTACGCGAAGCTTTTCCGACGTGCAAGGGCTTTAGGGGTGAAAGTTTTGCTCGACGGTCAGGGGATGGATGAACAGTGGGCGGGATACGACTACTATACCCGCAAGAGCGGGAGTCTGGTACAGGGGACAAAAAGCGCTCCGACACGGCCCGGGGTGTTGCATTCTGACTTTGCCGCTTTGGCACAAAAAGCCGAATATCCAAGACCTTTCGTCGATGAGGTTCGCAATCTTCAGTATCGTGATCTTTTCTATACCAAAATTCCCCGCGCACTGCGTTTCAACGACCGTGTTTCAATGGCGGCATCGACGGAATTGCGGGAGCCTTTTTTGGATTACGAAATGGTCGAGTATGCTTTCGCTCAGCCGTTGGAGTATAAAATACATCACGGCGAGCGTAAATGGCTTTTGCGAAAGATCGCTTCGAAGTTCCTCGACGCAGCGATCGTGACCGCCCCCAAGCGTCCTCTTCAAACTCCGCAGAGAGAGTGGCTGGGACATGAGCTTGCTCCTTTCGTCGAGGAGCAGATCGATACGATTGCAAACGGCCCGGCAAGCGCGTGGTTCGACAGGGATGCTTTGTACCGGGAATGGAGAGCCTATCGCGAAGGAGATCAGGATAATGCCTTTTTTGTCTGGCAGTGGGTGAGTGTGGGGTTGATGTTGATAATAAAAGAGAGGTAAGTTTTATGAAGATTGTCAAAAAAATCATTTTAGCCATTTATCGTCGGGGAAGAGCCTACGAAAGAAACGCATATCTTGAAAAATTGAAGAAAAGAGGTTTGAAAGTAGGAAAAAACTTAAAAATGCTCAGTGATGTTATTATCGATGAAAGCCATTGTTGGCTAATTTCGATCGGAGACGATGTTACTTTGGCTCCGAGAGTACATATCTTGGCGCATGATGCTAGTACAAAAGTACATCTTGGATATACACGAATAGGAAAAGTAACAATCGGCCATCGTGTTTTTATAGGTGCTTCAGCCATCATCCTCCCCGGTATTGATATCGGTGATGATGCTATTGTGGCGGCAGGCAGCGTGGTGACTTCCGACGTTCCGGCCAAGACTGTAGTAGCGGGTAATCCAGCAAAAGCGATCTCGACACTCGAAGATTTTTTACTTAAAAGAAAAGAGGAAATGCAGCGCTATCCGCTGTTTGATGAGCGCTTTACGATCCTTGGTGGGGTAAACAAGGCCATGAAAGAAGAGATGAATAAGCAGATGAAGGAAAGATGTGGCTACATCATCTAACAAAGTCTTCATACTACTTCCCGATGGCATAGGACTCAGAAATTTTATCTATACAGATTTTTTGACATACAATAAAGCGGTGGTGTGGACACCCTTAGATTATCTTGATGCATCCATAGAGCAGCTTCGCCTGCCAGACTACCGAAGCCACAAAATGACCGATATTTATAAAACGGCGCTTGTGAAAGCGCAACTTTTCGCACACTACAAAGCGTTCGGAGATCCGGCTTATCTTGATTATATTTCTCTATCAAAGTCAAAGACACTCAAAGGAAAGTTGAAAGCAACACTCATCGACTGGTTTGCCAAAAAATATGCCGATACCAAAAGGTTGGAGCAACTACAAGAAAAGTATATAAAAAGCATCAAAAAGTCCGACTACTATTTGCAGTGTCGTGCCCAGCTTGAAGGTGAGCAGCCATCCTTTGTATTTTGCACGAATCAGCGGATGATCACTGCAGCGGCTCCTATGCTGGCAGCTCAGGAGCTCGGTATCCCTACAGGGACTTTTATCTTTTCCTGGGACAATATGCCCAAAGGTAATCTTTCCGTTCCGGCCGATCATTACTTTGTCTGGAGTGAGTATATGAAAAAGGAGTTCCACAAGTACTATCCCGATATCGATCGAGACAGAGTCCATGTCGTCGGCACTCCTCAGTTTATTCCCTATACGAATGAAAGACTCTATGAAAGTAGAGAAGACTTTTGTGCCCATTATAATTTGAACCCTTCTGCAAAAATCATCTGCTTTTCGGGAGATGATGTCACGACATCACCCCATGATCCACTATATTTGAGAGATACAGCCGAAGCCGTTCGAAGGATGAATGAGCTTGGTGGAGGGAAATATCAGATTCTTTTTCGTCGTTGTCCCGTCGATGTTAGCGAACGATATAACGGAATTCTTGAAAAGTATGACGATGTTATCTTCTCCGCACCGCCGCTTTGGAAAAAGCCAAAAGGCTCGGAAGCATGGCATGGCATTGTTCCTACCCCTGAAGATATAAAACTTCTTGTCAATACCGTCTTACATTGTGATACGGCAGTTAACGTCGGCTCGACGATCGCCCATGATTTTGCCTGCATGGGGAAAACATCGTGTTATTTCAAGTATAATCCTGTCGATAAAGGAGCGTGGGATATTCATAAGATATATCGCTACATCCACTTTAGAAGTATGCAAGGGCTTGATCCGATCTATTGGATAGAGAGTTCGGAAGATATTGACAAAATGATCATTGCAGCCACCAAAGACAGTGAAAAGAAAATACTAGATGCAAAGCAATGGTTGCGCACTATTGTTACACACCCTCTCTCAGATGCAAATGGACGCATTTGGAAAACAATAAATAATATTACCAAAGTCAAGCCATGCACATAGGTTATTTGACGACTGAATATCCGGAAATAAGCCGTACCTATGGAGGGATCGCGACAAGCATTAAAGGTTTGTCAGAAAAATTGATAGAACAAGGGCACGATGTTACAGTTTTTTTATGCGGCGAAGAGGAAAACAAGGTTGAGCATCAAGGCAAGCTCCGCATTGTCTCGATCAAAAGAAAGAAAGTGAAAGGTATTGGTTGGTGGATAAACAGAAAGCATATCGAGCACATTGTCAACAAGGCTGTCAAAAAAGATAAAATCGATCTTATAGAGGCACCGGACTGGACAGGAATGACGGCATTTATGGATATTTCTTGTCCTGTCGTAATTCGGCTGCACGGATCCGATACCTATTTTTGCCACATTGAAAAACGCCCCCAAAAGTATAAGAACTTTTTTTTAGAAAAAAATGCACTAAAAAGAGCAGATCACATCATTTCTGTCAGTCAATATACCGCTAAGCTTACTTCAAAACTCTTTGGACTTTCAAGGCCGATAAAAATTATCTATAATGGTATAGACACAAAAAAATACTCGATGAATAAAAACAAGGTGCTGAAGGAGGCAAACTCTATACTTTATCTTGGCACGCTTATACGAAAGAAGGGGGTCTTGGACCTGGCATCTGTTTTCAATCTTGTAGTCGATAGATATCCTGATACCAAATTATATGTAGCCGGTGCCGATGCTTCAGATATTGTCACAGGTTCCTCATCGACATGGAGACTTATGCAAGATATAATGACACCCAAGGCACTGAAAAACGTTTATTATATGGGTAAGATTCCTCATGAGGAAATCAAAGATCTCCTTTTCAGGGCCAATATTTGTGTATTTCCCTCTTACGCAGAGGCTTTTCCACTTTCATGGCTTGAAGCAATGGCTGCACAAAAGCCTATTGTGGCATCCAATATTGGATGGGCCAAGGAGTGTCTTGAAGATGGTATAAGCGGTCTATTGGCACATCCTTCCAACCACAAACTCTTTGCAAGGAACATCATCAAGTTTATTGAAGATAATATATATGCAGAAACGATGGCAAAAAAGGCCCGTGAAAGAGTTTTTAAATGCTTCGATATTAATACAATAGTAGAGTCTAATTTGAATTTCTACCAGCAAGTAGTGGAGAAGAAAGTATGAAAATATCTCTAATTGTCTGTACCTATATGCGCCCAGGTTCTTTGTCGAAACTCCTCGATACCATACTTCTACAGGTACGTCTTCCTGATGAGATCCTGATTGTTGATGGATCGACGGACGATGAAACAAAAAAAATCTTTCAGAATGGCAGGTACAATACGCTTCCCCTCAAATACTATAAAGTCTCCGATGAAGAAAGAGGACTAACCAAGCAGAGGAACTTTGGGGTTTCTCATGTAGATAGTATTATGGATATAGTAGCTTTTCTCGATGACGATACGGAACTTGATCCTTTATATTTTCTGGAAATTGAAAAAACTTTTGAAAGCCACAAAGATGCAGTGGGGGTTTCAGGCTACATTACCAACGAAGTTCAGTGGGAGCCGGTAAATTCAAAAAATCAGGGATTTTCTTTTTTTACGATAGATGGATGGAGTAGAAAAGAAGATATGCGCAACAGGTTCCGCAAGGCTTTAGGCTTGATGCCGGATATACAACCCAGTACTATCGGCCCATATGCCCATGAACGTGCCTTGGGCGGTTTGCCTCCGAGTGGAAAAATTTATAAGGTTGATTACCTCCAAGGGGCAATGATGTGTTTTAAGAAAGAAATATTCCAGTATATTTCTTTTTCTCACTATTTTGAAGGGTATGGACTGTATGAAGACAAAGACTTCAGCCTTCGTGCTGGAAAAATTGGTAATTTATATGTATCGACAAGAGCCAAACTTTCGCACCATCATGATCCATTTGGAAGACCAAATTATGTGAAATATGGAATAATGACGGTCAGGAATGGATGGAGGGTCTGGAGAGTTGCAGTGCCTAAACCAAAAAAACTAGATCAGCTAAAATGGTATACAGTCACCATTCTTTTAGCGTGGTTTAGGCTTGGAAGTGCTTTTAAGGGTCCAGATAGAAGAAAAGCTTTTGAAGAATTTTTGGGTCGACATATTGGGTTGATTAAATTGATATATAGTCCACCTACAATTGACTAAGAGAGTATCAAAAAATGAAAATACTTCATGTTGTAGATAAATTAAATATTGGTGGCGCAGAGAAGGTGATAGCTGATCTTATGAATATGCAGTATATAGAAGGTATGAACGTTGATCTTCTTGTTTTATTAGATGCGGGTCCATTGGCAAAAACATTAAATCCAAAGATAAAAATATTTGAGATGCATAGGGAAAGTAAATTTTCATTAGATACAATGAAAAAAATGGAACTTATCATGACGACATATGATATAGTACATATACATATGCGACACGTATTCCGCTATGTCATGGTTGCTAAAATGATTTATCCTTTTAATTCAAAAATTATTTTCCATGATCACTCGTCAAATTTTAAAATTGATTGGAAAAATAGACTTCATAAATATTTCTCAAAAAAAGTTGATCAATATATTCTTACAAGTCAAGAACAATCTGTATGGGTGGATAAATTTATTGGTCTAAATAAAAATAAAATGGTACTAATGGAAAATGTTATTTTAAAAAAGTATAATAATTGTTTTATGAATACGGGAATAAACGAGTTGCGTATTATACTTGTTTCCAACTTTAGAAGGGTGAAAAATATTGAGTTTTCGATAAGGTTAATAAGGAGGCTTATCCAAGCATATCCAAACATGAGGTTTGATATTTACGGTGTAGCTGTTGATAAAAAGTATTTTCATGAAATATGCGAATTGAAGAAAAAATTAGATCTTGATCAATATATTGACATTATAACTAATCAGTCTGATATCCAGTCTGTATTGTGTAAATATGATCTCGCATTACATTGTTCAAAACATGAAACTGGACCATTGGTTCTTACCGAGTATTTGGCATATGGTTTACCATTTATAGCTTACCGAACAGGAAGTGTAGTTGAAAGAGTTTTTTTCTATGATAAAGAAATGGTTATAGATAATTTTGAAATGGAACGATGGGTTGCTAAAATCACTAACATATATGAAAAATATAATTATAAAAGCGAGAGAAAAAAATTGATAGATTTTTATAAAGATGTTTATTCTCCAAAGGAATATATAAAAAAATGCAAAAAAATATACCAGACCGTCCTAGACTCCTGATCGTTTCAGATACAGCCATAGCAAAAACTGCCTCGGGGGAGATAGTGGGATTTGAACCGGTGGTGCGTGAGATAGAGAATTTTTCATATCTTTTTTCCAAAATCACCTGGATAGGATATGACTATTCATATGAAAACTCAAGGAGAAATATGAGATCCCCTTCCGGTGTTGAAATTGAATATATTTTTCTACCCCGCACAGGCGGCAGGACACTTTGGAAAAAATTTGAAGTTTTGATAAATATGTTTCCCATAATGCTTAGGGTATATAGTGAAATCAAAAAACACGACGTTATCCATAGCCGGGCACCCTCCATGCCAGCGTTTTGGGCAATTGTAGTGTCGCTATTTGATGCACAAAGAACCTTTTGGCACAAATATGCTGGCAGTTGGGTCGATAATGATGCAGCACCATTCTATAAATTGCAAAGATTTCTTTTAAAATACGCGAAAAAAAGCTGTGTAACGATCAATGGGAAATGGCCAAATCAAGAAGAGCATATTCTGAGCTTTGAAAATCCTTGTTTGACAGACAGGGAATATGCTCAGGCTACAGATTCAATATCTAAAAAAACTTTCAGTGGAAAATTTGAGTTTTGTTTCATAGGTAATCTCAACGATGCAAAAGGTGTCGGAAAGATCATAAAAGCATTGAACGGCCTGAAGAATGACCGCATAGGCACAATCCATTTCATTGGGGATGGAGAAAAAAGATCGGAGTATGAAAACGCGATCCGGTATTTCAATGCACGCTTCTACGGCTTTCTTCCAAGGAAGGATATTGAAGCGCTATTGCCAAACATGCATTTTTTACTTTTGCCGTCTGACTCCGAAGGCTTTCCTAAGGTAGTCGCCGAAGCCTCTGCCTATGGAGTCATTCCGGTCGTTTCATCCGTATCTTCCATTCCTCAGTATATAAAAGATGGAGAGAATGGGTTTTTGTTGCAGGACAATACTGTATTAGACCTGAAAGAAAAGATTGAAGAAATCCTAATAATAGATGAAGATATATTGAGAAAAATCTCATTGAACACTTCGGAGCTGGCTAAAATCTTTACATACAATCACTACAACAAGAAAATACAAACGAAAATATTGGAAAAACATGAATAATATGAAATCACAAGTAAGAGGTGATGAGGCTCTGTTTCGTCAAGTACAGAAACTATTGAATTTTTTTGTATTATTTCTCCCAATAGGGATCGTAAAAATTGCTGGAATTTCAATTACTTTCTTTATATATTTATTGATTGTCTATAGATTTTTTAAATATGGGAAGAAGCTTTTCCGGCTCAAAAGTACTACCGACTATTTGATCGTTCTTTTTTTTATGGTTCTGATTTTGAGTATCGTTTTTTCCGAACCTACCTATCGCCCTCTTGTAGTTGAAAAAGACGCTGTAACGATTGTTAGATTGATCTATTGGATGACTTTGGCACTATTCATCAAAACATGGATCCATAGATTCAACTTTTTCAAATTGTCAAAATACTTTTTTTATGGAACTATATTCATGATAGTATTTTACTATACAGTCAATAGTAAACTTGAGATTCTAACCCAAAATAGTTTTGCATTTTCTTTGGTGGTAAGTGCACCCATATCTTTATATTATATTTTCAAAAAGTATCGTTTTCCTGTTGTCATTATATTCTCATCGATGTTTATGTTCTTTGGACTCATGAGTGGTTCCAGAGCAGGAGCTATCTTAATAGTCGTTCAAATTGTGATTTTATTACTCAGCGGAGGATATATCAAAAAAAAGACAATGCTTTTTTTAGGGACCACTATCTTTCCTATCATCCTTTTGCTTTCTTGGATGAACCTCCAAGAAATAAGGGTTGAGGTTGCCAATATTATCAAGTCGTACAATCCAGATACTGCAGAATTGATACTCAATCCTGAAAAAGTAAATATGATAGACAAATCATGGCTGGATAGGAAGCAGATGATTGTCAAGGGGTCAATAATTTTTAAAGAACATCCATTTTTAGGTATTGGTTTTTCCCATTACAAATACTATTGGGTTGATATGCCCATCATTAGTCCATACTTGAACAAGTCTATGTATTTTTATAATAGACTATCTGCTCACAATAGCTATATACAGGTTTTAGCAGGTGCGGGTATATTCGCACTCGCTTTACTACTTTTGATAGAGTTTATCATACTTAAAAAATCAGTAAAAATCTTACTTGAGTTTGAAATGAAACAGGAAATATTTATTGCTACATCATTTATCGGAATGATCATATATTTTTATGTCATTGCAGCTATGATGGGAGCAATTACATGGTTGATCTTTGGACTGGGTTTGAGTTTGCTAGAAAACAATCATGTATAAAGGTCTTAGTATGATCCTCTACATCGGCAACAAACTCTCCAAACACGGCAATACTCCGACCTCGGTCGAAACATTGGGGAAAAAGCTTAACGAATTTATCCTTACTGTGACGGTATCGGATCGGCGCAACAAAATCTTGAGGCTATTCGATATGACAAGTGCCGTATTCCGTTACCGGCACAAAGTACGGTTGATTTTGATCGATACCTACAGCACTTCGAACTTTTATTATGCCGTGATCTGTGCTTGGCTGGCCAGACGCTTGGGTATTCCCTATATCCCCATTCTTCGCGGCGGAAATCTGCCGCAAAGATTGCGGGAAAACCCGCGATTGTGCCAAAGTCTTTTCGCTCAGGCTGCCGTCAACGTAGCCCCTTCGGGGTATTTGTATGAAGTCTTCAAGGATGCAGGCTTCGATGTGCAGCTTATTCCCAATTTTCTCGATATCACCCAATACCCTTGTAAAGCGCGCCGAAACGTGCGCCCAAGACTGCTCTACGTGCGTGCTTTGGGGAGGATCTACAACCCGGCGATGGCGATCGAAGTGCTGTACCGGCTGAGCCGGAGATACGATGATGCGCAACTGTGCATGGTCGGTCCCGACAGAGACGGGATCCGCGATGAGCTCAGATCCCTGAGCCGAAGGCTCGGTGTGGCCGATCGCGTACAGTTCAAAGGTAAACTAGAAAAAAAAGAGTGGCATACGCTTTCGCAAGCGTACGATATCTTCATCAACACGACCGATATCGACAATACCCCCGTCTCCCTCATTGAGGCGATGGCGTTGGGATTGCCGGTGGTGACGACCGATGTAGGGGGAATCCCCTATCTCGTCGAAGACGGTATCGACGCACTGACCGTTTCGCCCCGCAATGTCGAAGCGATGAGCAAAAAAATCACCGACTTGATAGAAAATCCACAGCTTTGCCGGAGAATCGCCGAAAATGCCAGGAAAAAAGCGGAGAGTTTCGACTGGAGGGGAAGTATCAAAAAAAGGTGGATCGACCTTCTTGGAAAAGAGAGCAAGTATGTATAATCGGTTCCTGGAACAGGTTCTTTTACCTTTGGGGGACAAGGTGTTGGGAAGTTCTTTCATGAGCGAATTGAAAAAGTTGAGAAAACAGGATCTCTTGGGGGAGAAGGCACTTGAGAACTTGCAAAAAGAGAAGCTCAAAAGACTTTTGGATCACGCCCATAAACATTCCAAGTTCTATGCACAGTTGAACATTGCATCAGAAAATGATCCGATAGAGATGCTCAAAAGCTTTCCCATTTTGACCAAAGAGACCTTGAGAAAGAATATAGACGAAATTCTCACCGTTCCCGAGGAAATCTTGATAGAACAGCGAAGCAGCGGATCTTCAGGCTTGCAGACAATCGTCTATTTCAGCAAAGCGGAGCAGTCGATTCAGCAAGCGCAGCAGATACGCTGGTGGGAGTGGGCGGGCTATCGGCTCGGCGACCCTATATTGCAAACAGGTATTACACCGAATAGAGGAGTCGTCAAACAAATCAAAGACTTTCTTCTAAGAACCTACTACCTACCTGCATTTTCTCATACCGAAGCATCGGCAACAAAGGCTTTACGCTGGGCGGCTTCCAAATCGAACCCCGTCTTGGCCGGATATGCATCATCGCTATTCGTTCTGGCGACTCTTACTGAAGAAAAAGATAAGAGTGTCTCTTTCAAAACGGCGATTTCATGGGGAGATAAGCTCTTTGAACATTACAAAGAAAAAATCGAAGATATCTTCGATACAAAGGTTTTCAATACCTATGCATCCTCTGAAGGTTTTATGATTGCCGGGCAGAAAGATCTAGAGCATATGTATATTATGAGTCAGCACGTCTATCTTGAAATCATAGATGACGATGGAAATGAAGTTCCCGACGGTACCTTGGGACATGTCGTCGTCACCAATTTGAACAACTACTCCATGCCGATGATTCGATACAGACTCGGAGATCTGGCGGTAAAATTACCGCGAGAAAAATATCCGAAAAAGAGAGAATATCAGTATCCTTTGCTTCAGATGGTGATCGGAAGAGATACCGATCTCGTCAAAACAAGAAGCGGAAAATACATGGTCGTTCACTCCTTTACGGGTATATTTGAACATTTCCCCGAGATCAAGCAATATACCGTTATTCAACATAACTTGAACGGTATTGAAATAGACTACGTTCCATCCGAGAAGTTTTTTCCTAAAGCCCTGGAAGAGATTGAGAGAAAAATCTTGCACTATCTGGACGAGAAGAGTTTTTCCATCGATTTTAAGAAGGTGGATTCTATTCCGCCCACACCGTCGGGAAAACCTCAGATTATTCAGTCATTTCTAAAAGAGAATCGATGAAGATTCTTTTCCTCACCGACAATTTCCCACCAGAAACCAACGCCCCCGCGACGCGCACCTACGAACATGCCAAAGAGTGGGTCAAACAGGGCGTGGAAGTGACGGTGATCACCTGTACGCCCAACTTCCCTCAAGGCAAGGTGTACGAAGGGTACAGAAACCGCCTCTACCAGAAAGAGATTATCGACGGCATAGAAGTGATCCGGGTCTGGAGCTACATCACTGCCAACGAAGGCTTCGCCAAACGGGTGGCGGACTACCTGAGCTTCGCTTTTTCGGCATTTTGGGCGGGGCTCTTTCGCGACTATG
>Ga0256833_1002527_pt1 | contig 12808 bp, 11 predicted proteins | sample 356284metaG_FD_190535 | JGI IMG/M metagenome (GOLD analysis project Ga0256833, IMG submission 190535) | Hydrothermal vent microbial communities from Mid Atlantic Ridge, Atlantic Ocean - 356-284 | ecosystem: Environmental > Aquatic > Marine > Hydrothermal vents | place: Atlantic Ocean: Mid...
GGCCGAAATCACGCAGACGGAAGCTGAACTCATACACCAAAATGGGCAAAACCTTGGTGCCAAAGCCGCCGCCCGTCAGCAAGAAAATATCGTCGAACTTGTTGAAAGTCCAAATCAGGCGCAGCAGAAACACAGCGCCCAGCACATAGCGCAGCTCCGGCACCGTGATATAGCGAAAACGCGCCCAAATATTCGCGCCATCCACTTCAGCGGCCTCATAGAGGCTCTTGTCGATGGCCTGCAGCCGCGCCAGAATCATCAACATCGCAAAGGGGAAATAACGCCATGCGTCCAGCAAAATCACCACGACGAGGGCCAATCCCCGCTGGGAAAGATACGCCATGGGTGCGTGAATGAGTCCCAACCGCATGAGGATATCGTTCATCAATCCCGAAGGGCGTGGGTCCAAAATCCAGCGCCACACAAACGCCACGCTGACAATCGGCGCGACGTAGGAAAACAGAAAAGTAGCCCGCACCAGGCCGCGGCCGCGGAAAGGGCGGTTGAGCAACAGCGCGGCCACGAGGCCGCCGAGGAGGGCCAAAAACGTCGCGCTGAACGAATACACAATGCTGGTCAGCGCAGCCCCCATGTTTTGAATGCTATGATACTTGAAAGCGAAATCGGTGATCACACGCCTGTAATTTTCCAGGCCGTTGAAAGGCGCATGGAAAACGTCGTTCAAATTGTGTAACCCCACCGCGTGGAAACTAATCCACACACTGAAAAAAGCGGGAAAAATGACAAGACCAAACACGATGATGAGCGTGGGTGCGAGCAAGGCCCACCCCAACCGCGCCTCCTGGGCGCGCAGCGACCGCCAGCGGGAAACCACAGACATAACTCACCTCGGCAAGGCAAAAAAGCCGAGGGATGGCTGCGTGCAGCCGTCCCTCGGCCAAGAGCAAGAACGCGTTACTTCTTCTGGTTCTTCCGGTCGGCGTAGAGCTGCTCCACTTGCTGCTGGAGCCACTGGGCGCCTTCCTCGGGCGTCATACTGCCTTCCAAAGCAATGTTGCTGATGACCTGCGGAATGAGCAACCGGCCCTCGATGTCACCAATTACGGCGCGCTCAGTGGCGTTGTAATCGGGGCGGAAGAGCCAGCGTTGCATGTGGTCGTAGCCGTTGGCAATTTCATCCAGCGTTTCGGGGCTGTAATACTGGAAGTACTTGCTCAACCCCTTCCAGCCATCCACGGCACTTTTGAGCACCGGCACCTTGCCAAACGGCGCCAGGGCCAGGATGTCCTGATAGTTCTGGCCTGTCATGAAGAATTTGACCACATCGGCAGCAACCGGGTCAGCACCTTTCATGAGGCCCAAAGTCACCAACTGGCCATAAGTGGCCTGGCCATTCGGGCCTTGCATCACCGGTGCGAAACCGGTCTTCTTGGCGAGATCGGGCACGGCCAGCTGAATCTTCCCGCCGCCTTCTTTGCCAGAGCCTTCGACCAGGTCGTCCATGATATAGGTGGAGTAGAAAAGCATCCCCGACTGGTCGAGCTCATACATTTCACGAGCACCCCGCCAATATTGCGGGCCAGGGGCGGCACAGCGTTGCAGGCCGGTGTAGAACTTCAGGGCTTCCACCATATTGGGGGTATTCATCGTCACATTGCCCTGGTTGTCAAACGGCCAGGCGTCGTTCGACATGGCCACCTGCTCGAACACCTGCTGCGGGTAGTTCTGGCCGGGGTCGGTGGGCAACACCAGGGCATACAGCAAGTTTTCCGTGCCCGGCAACTTGTCGCAGGCAGCGTTGATGTCGTCCCAGGTGATGGGCGGCTTCAGACCCAGCTGGTCAAAGATATCTTTGCGATACCAAATGGCCTGAATCCAGCCGTCGTAAGGCACAGCGGCGTATTTGCCAGTAGCGGGGTCGGTAACCATCTGCAACGGGCCGGCGCGGAAGTCATCCTTCCCGATGGCGTCAATGGCTTTTGTCGCCAAATCTTCATCCAAAATGCCGTCGGCGGCAAAGGCGGCAACCCGCTCCACGCCCATGCGCACAATGTCGGGCAAGCGGTTGGCTGCCTGGGCTGTGGCAATCCGCTGGCTGATGGTGGCCTCGTCGATCGGCACAATGCGAATTTCCACGTCGGGGTGCAACTTCATGTAACGGTCGGCCACCGCTTCATATTGTTTGACCCGCTCTTCTTCGTTGTCGGTGGTCCAGAATTCGATGATGTGGGTCGGCTTGGTTTGGACTTCCTTGGTGACGACCACTTCCTGCGTGACCACCTGCGTAACCACTTCCTTGACCTCTTTGGTGACCACGACGGTGGCGGGCGACTGTTGTCCGCAGGCGACCAGCACCATGCTCAACACCAACAGCAGCCCAAAAAGGACGTAAAGTTTGCGTTTCATCTTGCTTTCCTCCTCATCTCTCGCTCAAACGAAAAAGGTAAAAAAACACCAACCAGATGTCGTGCGGGCATCACCTCCTTTCGGGCAGCGTCGACTGCCGAACAACGAATTGGGGTTTCAGCAAAACCTGGCGCTCGGCCAGGGGATGACCTTCGACCAAATCGATCAACATGGAAGCCACCCGCTTGCCGATCTGGTAAATAGGCTGGTGCACGGTCGTCAGCGGGGGGAAAGTGTGCTGGGCCAGAGGAATATCATCGAAACCGCTGATGGCAATTTCGCGCCCGATTTTCAAGCCGCGCTCCTGCGCGGCGCGCATCGCGCCAATGGCCATCAAATCATTGCCGCAAGCCAACGCTGTGGGGGGGGCAGGGAGCATCAATAACTCTCGAGCCAGGGCATAGCCGCTTTGCTCGGTCAGCGCGCCAATTCGCAAATACGCCTCATCCAATGCCAGGCCGCGCTCGGCCAGGCCGCGGCGCAGGCCTTCCAGCCGGTGCTGGGCGAACATCAAATCCAACGGCGGGGAAAGATAGCCAATGCGGCGATGCCCCAGGTCTGCCAGATGATGGGCAATCTGCCGCATACCTTCCACGCCGTCCTCATCCACGTAGGGGAAATCATTGGCCTCGGCGGTGCGCCCAAAGGCCACAAAGGGGAAGCCAATTTGCTGCAGGAAGCGGATACGCTCATCGCGCGCCCGCGTGCGGATGATGATGAAACCATCGACTCGCCGCCCCAACGCCGCTTTACGATAAGCCGCCATTTCTTCCTCGCCCGGGGCGCGCGTGGAAAGCAACAAATCATAACCCCGCTCGGCGGCCTGATTGCCCACACCGGCCACAAACTCGCTGAAAAACGGGTCGGAAAAACGCGGTCCAAAGGTGGGCAAAATCAGCCCCAGGGTTTCGGCGCGCTGCTTCTGCAGGCGCTGCGCCATGACGTTGGGGGTATAGCCCATTTCCCGGGCCACACGCTGCACCAGTTCGCGGGTTTCCGGCGCCACATCGGAATAACCGTGCAAGGCGCGCGACACGGTCGTCACCGACTTTCCCACCCGGCGGGCAATGTCTTTAATCGTCACAGCATCAGCCACGGCAACCACCTGCTCTTCCAAAACGATTTGGAAACACGCTTACATTATAGAGAAAGGAAAATGCTTTGTCAAGGCGCTTGACCTCCCCCCGCTTCAAGACTACAATCTGGGCACAACCTCTCTTCTGCGAGGATGCTCATGTTTGAAACCCTGACCGAACGGCTCAATCAGGTCTTCTCTCAACTCAAGCGGCGCGGCAAACTTTCCGAGCGCGACGTCGACGCCGCCATGCGAGAAGTCCGGCTGGCGCTGCTGGAAGCCGACGTGCACTACAAGGTCGTCAAAGATTTCGTCGCCCGGGTGCGCGCCCGCGCCGTCGGCCACGAAGTTTCACGCGCGCTTAACCCCGCCCAGCAGGTCATCAAAATTGTTCACGAAGAGCTCATTGCCACCCTGGGCGAGCCCGCCCCGCTGGCGCTGAGCGGCCCCAAACCGCGCAGCATCATGCTGGTCGGCCTGCAAGGCTCTGGCAAAACGACCACCGCGGCCAAACTGGCGCGCTTCCTGCGCAAACAGGGCGAGCGGGTGATGTTGGTGGCCGCCGACCCCTACCGGCCCGCGGCGGTACAACAACTGCAAACTCTCGGCAAACAATTAGACATTCCGGTTTTCTACGAAGAAGGCGTCGCCCCGCCCGACCTGGCCGTACACGCCCAGAAAAAAGCCGCTGCGGGCGGCTTTAGCGTGATGATTTTAGACACCGCGGGCCGTTCACAACTGGACGACGCCCTGATGGACGAAATCCGTGCCATTGCCGACCGCATCCACCCCGCCGAAGTGTTGCTGGTGGTGGACGCGATGATCGGCCAGGAGGCCATCCACGTTGCCAGCGGCTTCAAAGAAGCCGTGCCCCTCACCGGCCTGATCTTCACCAAAATGGACGGTGACGCACGCGGCGGCGCAGCGATTTCCGTCCGCAGCGTCACGGGCGTGCCCATCAAATTCCTCGGCACGGGCGAACAACTGGACGCCCTGGAAGCCTTCGACCCTGGCCGCCTTGCCAGCCGCATCTTAGGCATGGGCGACATCATCGGCCTCATCGAGCGCGCCGAAGAAGCCCTCGACGAAGAAGAAGCCGCCCGCCAGGCCGAGCGGATGCTTTCCGGCAACTTCACCCTTGAAGATTTCGCCCAGCAACTGCGGCAACTGCGCAAACTTGGACCGTTGGGGCAATTGCTGGATATGCTCCCCGGCCAGTTAGGGCAAGCGGCACGGCAAATTTCCCCCCAGGAAGCCGAAAAGCAACTCAAAATCACCGAAGCCATTCTCAACTCCATGACCCCCGAAGAGCGGCGCAACCCCAACATTCTCAACGCCAGCCGCCGCCGCCGCATTGCCCGCGGCTCAGGCACCACCGTTCAAGACGTCAACCAGCTGATGAAGCAATATCGCCAAATGCGCCGCATGTTCAAAACGCTGAAGAAAACCGGCTTTCGCGGCCTTGGTTTGCCCTTCTAACCCCCTGTTGCCATGCCTCCCCTCCCCCCCGACACCCTGCTGCACCAGCGCTATCGCATCCGCCGTGTGATTGGACAGGGCGGCATGGGCAACGTCTACCTGGCCGAAGACACCCGCCTCGCGGGTCGCCTGTGCGCGGTCAAGGAAGTCGCCCACGACCCCGCCCTTCCCTCGCACCTGCTGGAAGAGGCCCGCGCCCAGTTTTTGCAGGAAGCCACCGTCCTGGCGCGCCTCGACCACCCCAACCTTCCCAAAGTTTCCGACTTCTTCTCGGAAGGCCGCCGCGACTACCTTGTGATGGATTTTGTGCCGGGGAAAGACCTGCACACCCTCATCGAGGAAGCCCGCTATGCCGGGCACTTCTTGCCCGAAAAACAGGTGCTGGCATGGGCCGGCCAGCTGGCCGATGCCCTGACTTACCTCCACAGCCAGAACCCGCCCATCATTCATCGCGACATCAAGCCCGGCAACCTCAAACTGACCCCCGGCGGCGTGATCAAACTGGTCGATTTTGGTCTGGTGAAAGTGCTGGAATCGGACGAAGTGACGGTCACGGTGGTGCAAGGGCGCGGCACGGCGCTCTACACCCCCCTGGAACAATATGGCGGCGACACCGGCCGCACCGACGCCCGCAGCGACATTTACGCCTTCGGCGCAACCCTCTATCACCTGCTGACCAATCAACCGCCGCCCTCAGCCCGCGACCGCTTTCTCAACCCCGGCATCTTCCGCCCGCCACGGGCTTTCAACCCCGAAATCAGCCCCCGCACCGAGCGCGCCATCCTGTGGGCCATGCGCCTGCACCCCGACGAGCGCCCCGAAAGCGTCGAAGCCTTTCGGGAAGCCTTGCTGGGCGGCTGGATGCCCAACTACGTCACTGCTCCCCCTGTACCGTCGGCCACCTGGGCTGACCTCTTCGCCGCCCCCACCGAACGCGCGCTGACCTGGGCGGCCATCTTGCTCGCCCTGGTCGGCCTGGTGCTCACCCTACGCTGAGCCGCGCAGGTATGCCTTTCACTTTTCTTCCTTTTGCTGCCGGTTGCGCCGAAAATCCACAAAACGATAGCCCACGCCTCGCTCGGTGAGGATGTATTTGGGGTGAGAAGGATCCTCTTCCAGTTTCTGGCGCAGGTAGTTGATATAAAGGCGCACGTAGTGGTATTCGTCGCGATACTCATACCCCCACACGCGCGTCAACAGCTGCTCATAAGTCATCACCCACCCTGCATTCTGCACCAAATGATACAGCAGACGGTACTCCGTCGGGCGCAACTTGACCAGTTTGCCATCGACCCATACCTCGCGGCGGTCGAAGTCGATTTTCAAGCGGTCATCCACCTCAATGACCCCGTGTAGCGGGCCGCGCACAGCCTCAGTGCGCCGCAGCACGGCTTTGATGCGGCTGACCAATTCCCGCGTGCTGAAGGGCTTGGTAATGTAATCGTCTGCGCCCAATTCCAGGCCGCGCACGATGTCCTCTTCTTCTCCCTTGGCCGTGAGCATAATGACCGGCACTTCGCTAATTTCCCGCAGCACCCGCAGCACTTCAAACCCGTCGCGGTCGGGCATCATGACGTCCAATAACACCAGGTCAGGGAAACCCTCTCGCACCTGGTCGAGGGCTTCCCGCCCATTCGCGGCTTCCAGCACTTCGAAGCCATCGTATTCCAGGTTAAGGCGGATGAACCGGCGCATCCGATCTTCATCATCCACGATCAGGATGCGGTAAGGGCGCTTTTGTTCTTCTGGCATAGCGATTCTGTTTACTCCCGCACGAAGCCAATGATCTCGGCTTCTTCGGCGCTGGGCATGACCTCAATCACGGTGATGCGGCTGAGGGGAAGGATAATGGTGGAAACCTCGGGGTCAAGGTAATGGATGTCCTTGCCATCCCGTCGTCGGGGGTTGTTGAGCACGATGAGAGTGTCCTGAGGGCCCGGCATCTCGTCCACCTCGCCGGCAATGGGTTCCTCGTTAGGAATATGCAAAACAAGCGTCACGGCCATAGGCTACTTTCCTTCATCGGTAGAAACGGGCTGAATGAGCACCTGGAAGACGAGTTTACCCAAAGCGACAATGTCGCCATGCTGCAAAGGGTGGGGGGTGTTGGGGAGGATTTTGATGCCGTTGACCCGGGTTCCGTTGGAAGAGCCCATATCGGTAATGGTCAACCGGCCATGAGCATCCATGCGTAAAGCAGCATGCAGACGAGAAACGCCCTGCTCATAGGCATTGTAAGCCGTCAGGTCGACGTCGGGCACCACAGCCTGCCCCGAGGCCAGCCGTCCCAGGGTCCACTCCTGGCCGCTTTCCAGAAAAATGCGCTGGCCGCTTTCCACAAGAAAGAGCACAATGCGGGCGCCCTGGCCGGGGGCTTCAGAGCGGAAGTTTTCCGACGTGGGCAGCCAGGTATCTTCGCCCACGGTCAGGTTTTGCGTCGTGGCAGGGACGTAAAGGGGTGCACCACATTCGCTGCAATACAGCGCGCCATCGTAGTTTTCGTGTTGACAGGCAGGACAACGAATCATAAGCCTTCTTCCCTTTCAGGCGCAATCAAGGCACGGGTGCCGAACTTGATGGCCTTTTCGCCTGCTTCTGAGAGCGTATGGGTCATACGGAGCGATTCCACCTCTTTTTGCACAGTGCGAGCGAGCCGCGGCTGCCCGGCCATCAAGAGACGGCTGGCCAGGCGTTCGAGGCGGCGCGTTGCCCGGTCGATCTGACCGTTTTTGACATCGGCGCGGGCTTTTTCTTGCATCCGGTAGAGGGTCAGCCGCCCCATGGCTTCGACCAGTTCCGCGGGAGGGCTGGTCAGGTCGGCTTCATCGCGCAGAGGCAGGGACAAGTGGAAAGGCCGCTCCCACGGCGCCGTATGGCCGTTCAACAGGCGGGCGCGCAAATGTCCCATCAGCAGGCCATGCGTATCGGCTTGCAGTTCTGGCGGCTGCACCAGCAGTTCCAGCAGCACCTCCAGTTTGCCCTCCCGCGGCACGTATCCCCACACCATGGGCGTTTGCAGGGCAAGGGGCGCGGGGATAGGCGTCAGGCGAAACGCATATTGCAATTCTACCCCTGCCCCCAGTTGAAAGTCCAGCCGCACCTGTTCGGCAAAGCGGTCGCCCATGCCGCGGAAATGGGCTTCCAAAAAGGCTTCGATATCCCGGGTAGACGTCACCAAATGGGCACTACCGCCGGTGATAGCAGCCAGTTTGTCAAGGAAGGCATCGTTCCACTTGCTGCCCAGCCCCAGGCCGCTGATGACAATGCCGCGCTGCCGTGCCTGCTCGGCCAGGCGATAGCACTTTTCTTCATCGCCATAGGTATGGCCGTCGGTGATGAGCACGATGTCGTTGAGGTTGTCGGGCGAGTAGAAACGCCCCACCTGCCGGTAGGCCGCCTGCAGCCCGCGAAAGATTTCGGTGCCGCCAAAAGCGTCGATGGCCGCGATGCGCTGCCTGAGGAAGTCTTTTTGCTGCCCCCGCGTGGCCGGAATGACCACCTCGGCGCGGTCGTTGAAGGTGACCACCGAGAAAATATCGTCCGCGCGCAGCTCGTCGATGAGCATTCCAGCCGCGCGTTTGACGGCAGCCAATCGCGCGCCTCCCATCGAGGTCGAACGGTCCAACACCAGGCACATATTCAGAGGGGGGCGCTGCTTCTGTTGCAAAGCCGCGGCCGAGGGGCGCAAGGTCACCAGGGCATAAACCAGTTGCGGCTCGTTCACCCGCAGCAAACTGGCCCGGCTGGTGCCGATTTGCACCAGCAATGGCTCAGGCGGCAGGGTGGCATCATATTCAGCCCGCTTCAGACTATCGGAAAGCACCTCATAGGCTTCCTGCACCTGCAGGAAGATTTCATGCGCTTCCGGATCAGGCGCGACATCGGGGTGATATCGCCGCACCAGCGCCAGGTAGGCTTTCTTGATTTGCTGTGGCGTCGCATCTCGCGGAACACCTAAAATCTGATAGTAATCCTGCATGGCGTCTCCCCCTACTTGCGCGGGAATTGAACCAGAATGACCGAGATGTTATCTGGCCCGCCGCCCGCATTGGCTGCCTTGACCAGTTCCTGACACGCCACGGCGGGGGAAGGTGAAGAAACCACGATCTGGAAGAGTTCCTCTTCCGAAACCACGCCCCACAGGCCATCAGAGCAAAGCATCAGGAAGCCCTGGCGCGGGGCGGGTGTGATGAAGACATCGGGGTCAAAAGGTTCGGCCTGGCCCAAGGCGCGATAAAGCACATTGCGTTGCGGGTGAACGGCTGCTTCTTCGGCGCTCAACTGCCCCAGTTCCTCCAGCCGCTTCACCAGCGAATGGTCGCGGGTCAACACTTCCATCCGCCCATCGGGGAAGATCGCGTAAGCGCGGCTATCGCCCACGTGGGCAATGGTAATTTGCTCGTTGAGCAGCAAGGCAGCCGTGATCGTCGTCCCACCGCCGGGGGCGTATTCCACCACCGCGCGATGGGCGCGCCGCACCCCTTCGCGCATCAAATCCATCAGCGCCTCTTGGGGCACTTCGGGGTTGACTTTGAAAAGCGGGCTGTGGACTGCATCCATCAAATACTGAGCCATCGCCCGCGCGGCAACCTCGGAAGCCACCTCGCCATGCTGGTGCCCCCCCATGCCATCGGCAACGACGAACAAGCCGAAAAGATGGTCGCGTCCGTTGGCACTGAGGTTGGAAACCGTCGCGTAGAGCGCGTCTTCGTTGTGTTCCCGCTGCAGGCCTGTGGAATACCCCAGGCCCACGCTCACCTGGTCGGGGCGCAGGGGCATACCGACGTTTTCCAGCAGGTTTTCCACTTCCCCTTCTTCCAACGGGCGGGTGCTTGCAACGCCCGCGGCTGCATGGAGTTCCTCAGGAGGAATGGGGAGGGTGGTTTGTTTTGTCTCGTCCCGAGGGGGCTGCGCCTCAGGGGACGCGTGTTCCTCGGCTTGAGAGGGTGCGAGGGGCTGCGCCTCCCGCTCGGCCTTTAGCGGCGATAGCCATGCGCGAAGTCGCTCTACCAACGGCAGTTTCATAAAATGCTCCTTCTCAGCCGTGCTCTTGAAGGCACCTGGCGCCTATCGATGCACGACGTTATTCCCTTGCATGCAATAATCAGCCCACGCCACCGGAATCTGCAGTACATTGATACGCTCGCAGGGGGGCACGCCCTGGCCTACGTAGGCGATCATCCATAACCCCTCCACCCTGGCAGCAAACCACATCGCGCCTTCCATCTCGCCGATTTTCTTGACCGTGCCGCGAGCGAAGCCATCGGGGCGAATGTCGGCAATGTCCATCGCCATCTGGGAAGGCGGCCAGGCGAGGTAAGCCGCGAGGGCGTTACGCAGGGCAGTGGCATCATCGGGGGTGGGGGCTGGCGCGGGGGTGGGGGGCACAGGCGCGGGCGCGGCTGCCGTGGCCTGCCAGCCGGCAAGTTGGGTGCTCTGGGCGGCAATGGTGGCGGGGTAGTCTGGCGTGGGCGCCTGATGGGTAAGCGCAGCCAGTTGGGTAGCCACAGCCGCCTGCACGGTGGCCTGTGCATTAGGGGTGGGCGATGCACCGCTACACGCAGCCAGGCCCAGGCTTCCCACAAGCATCAAGAAAAACACGGCATACCGCTTCATCTTTGTTCCTCCTCTTCGGGGGAGCGTGAAGACAGGGAAGCCTCACGCAATCATCAAAGCGTACAGGCGGTGGTCGGTCGAGCCAAAATAAAGCACGTTGTTGTAAATGACAGCCCCCCCGATAATCGCGCCATCGGTGGGGAATTTCCAGCGCAGGCGTCCGTTGCGGAGTTCCAGCGAATACATGTTGCCGTCGGCTGAGCCGACGTAGACGGCATCCTGGTAAATCACTGGCGAGCCGGGCACCTGATGCTCGGTTTTGAAGCGCCACAGTTCGCGCCCCCGCTCACCATCAACGCAATACACATAGCCGTCGGCTGAGCCAACCACGACATATTGGCCTTCGACTGCCGGGGAAGAAACGGTTCCCTTCCCCATGCGATAGCGCCACAGCACCCAGCCACTCTCCGCATCCAGGGCGTGAAGCGCACCGCTGAGATCGGCAAAATAGGCTGTTTTGGCGACGACGGTAGGCGAGGCCGTGATGTTGCGCTTGGCGCGGTAACGCCAGAGCAGCTTACCGCGAAAATCGAGGGCGTAAAATTCACCGGCCTCGTTGCCGAAATAGACGTGCTGCTCCCCCAGGGCAGGGGTGGAACGAATGGGCGCGCCGGTTTCGAAAGCCCACACGCGCCGCCCGCTGCTTGCGTGCACGACATGCAGGCGGCCATCGTCAGCCCCAAAGAAGAGGTAGCCTTCGGACATCCGTGCCGAGGAATAAATGGGGCTTTGGGTGGCATACGTCCACACCTGACGGCCATAGGCACGCGCCACAGCATAGAATTTGCCATCACGTGAGCCGAAGTAAAGGTGCTTCTTGTCGGCCAACGGGCGGGTGACCACGCCATCGTGCGTGGGGAACTTCCAGAGCATTTCGCCATCGCTGGCCCGCAGGGCATAAACGTTGGTGTCGTAAGAGCCGATATACACCACGCCGTCGTGAAAAAGCGGCGTGCCACGAATTTCATCTTCGGCCTCGAAAACCCAAATGGGTTTGATGTCACCCTGCCCAACCAGGCTGGCCGTCATGCTGTGGGTGCCACTTTTGAGGTTGGCGCTAAGCAGCGAAAGTGTGCCGGTTTTTCGCGCGACGGCCAGCAGGGCGGCTTTCATCTCCATCGCGCTTTGGAAGCGTTTCTCAGGGCTGTATTCCACCGCCCGCTGAATGACGGCTTCGAATTCAGGGGAAACGCTGGGGTTGATGCTGCGCACCGGTCGTTCGTGGAACGAAAACGGCGGCTCAGCGCGCGGATCACGCCGCGTCAGCAGGTGGTGAAGCGTGGCGCCGAGGGCATAAATATCCACCAGCGGGGTGGCTTCGCCGCGATATTGCTCTGGCGGGGCATAGCCTTCGGTCCCGATCATCGTGCCTTTCTGCCCGGCCTGGAAGAGTTTGGCAATGCCAAAATCAACCACCATCAGTTTGCCCGACGCCGTCAGCATGACATTGGAGGGCTTCATATCACGGAAGATGACCGGCGTCGGCTGGCGGGTGTGGAGATAATGCAAAACGTCGCACAGTTCGATGGCCCAGGCCAGCACTTGCTCTTCGGGCAGAAAGCCTTCCGTGCTGTTGAGCACTTCTTCCAGATCGCGCCCATTGATGAATTCCAGCACCAGGTAAGCGCGTGCGTTTTGGGTAAAGTAGTCGTAAATATGCGGAATGGCAGGATGGCTCAAACTGGCAATGATGTGGGCTTCTCGCTCAAAGTTGCGGAACATGGTTTCGCGGGTGGCGGGGTCGTCGGTTTGCGTGTGCATTTCCTTGACCGCCACCAGTTTGACGATGTTAGGGAAATGCAAATCCCGCGCCCGATAAACCGCGCTCATGCCCCCCACGCCCACCACTTCTTGAATTAAATAGCGGTTGGCCAACGCCATACCCGGGGTCAGGCGCTGCCCTGCTTCCAGTGGAGTCTCGGTTTCCAGTTTCTGGGTAATGCGCCGGGTTTCCAGTTTGTACCTCCTGCTCAGGCGTGCTGCTTCCCGCCCTGCAAAACCAGCCTCTGCACGCTGAAATTACATTAAAGTTATTATAGCCGCTTGCTGCAGGTTTTGCAAACTTTGCCGAACTAAAATCAGGAAAGGCGTTGGGACATTTTTGGAGGGCCCAGTGGCCTTGTAAGAAGCCATATCTCTTATGTCATTGCGAGCCGCGGCGCGGCGAAGCAATCTCTCCGGGGGGGGCGAGATAGCGAGATAGCTTGGGCTTCTTGCTTGCCAGCGACGGGATGGCTCCGCCTCCTTCGCCAGGCTCAGGGGCCCTCGCCA
>Ga0256833_1002528_pt1 | contig 12804 bp, 9 predicted proteins | sample 356284metaG_FD_190535 | JGI IMG/M metagenome (GOLD analysis project Ga0256833, IMG submission 190535) | Hydrothermal vent microbial communities from Mid Atlantic Ridge, Atlantic Ocean - 356-284 | ecosystem: Environmental > Aquatic > Marine > Hydrothermal vents | place: Atlantic Ocean: Mid...
TCCAGTGTGACCACGTAAAAGGCACAGGCCATTTCCGCACGGATCTTCACGTTGGCATCTCAATCATGGAAAGGCTGTGGGGAGATACCGGGGGTATGTGCATACCAAGATTCGTTGCCGATCTTCCTGACGGCAAAGGAAAGGCACGACTTATGCCTTCCCAGCTATTGGAATATGAAAACAAGGTTGCAGTCTTTCGCACCTTTGACAACAGGCTGGTCAAGATTAAGACAGATTGAAGGAAAAGACTCCCTTTTGTCCATGAATAAGCGCTCTATGACCTAAGTAGGTAGGCATCTACAATCCCTTTTACGCCTGGCAAAATATCAAGCCTCTTTCTAACGTTTAGTATCGTAAGTCCGCTGATCTTCTCATACACCGTAAAGTCCACCAATATTCCCCCGCTTGTTTCTTCTGTTTCAGAAACCACATCATCAAGAAGCTGAATATAGAATGCGTCAACTTCTTATCATAATCGATTTTCATTGCCTCTATATCTCTTGTCCAAAAATGTCTCAAATTATTTCAGTGTGCACTATTTCCTTACTGTGCACCTGTTTTATTACCGCAAACGGCCTTGGGCCGAAATCGGTAAAAGACAGCTCTTTGACAGCAGACAGTTACGCCTATTTTGATGAGATTGCCATAACCCCAAAGGATAAATTCAGGGCACCTACACCTGTACCAGAAAGAAAAAGAAAAGGGGACAGGCAAATAATTAACAGTCATTATTCACATAATTGGCCTGTCCCTAACACTAACACTGGCCGCGGGGTTAGGCGCTACTACACGGTGGCATCAATTTTTTCTCTCAGTTTTTTCCAATTGAGAATTTTTTTGTCGGCTGTAATGAGAGTAGCTGGACAATCAAGGGCAGTAGCCACAATTATACGATCAACTGGATCGCCATGAAATTCTTCTAATTGGCCTGCCTTGATGGCAGTTGGACCCAGAAGAGGAATTTCTTCTAAACCGTTTTGGAGCAACTCTCTACGCCATGTATCCAGATCTACCTGTATGTCAAGGCGATTTTTTCTCACCAGCATAGCCACTTCCCAAAAGCTGATGGTTGCCACGCCAAGCTGTTTGGAAGCCAGTGCCTTGTCGATTGTTCGTAGGGCCTGTTTCCCTAATCGTGGATTCCCTTCATCCAGCCATACGAGGACGTGGGTGTCAAGCAATATCATTGGTTTGCTTCCCAAGTAATATCTATAGGATTAATCAAATCATCCTTGCTTTGCACTTTTCCTTTATGCAAACCAAAAAGTGTCTCTGGCAAAACACGGTACGGTTTAAGCACAGAAATTGGTTTCCCATTTTTTGTAATAATTATCTCTTTTCCTGTACGGTTTACTTCGTCCATCAAATGCAGACACTTTGCCTTAAATTCTGATGCCGTTATTGTTTCCATGTACACCTCCCAAAGACCTGTTGCCCAATTAGTAACATAACCATAGTCATTACTATGGTCAATCTAGCCGATACAAATAATTTGTGGGACCGAATTTATGGGACAGGTAAATAATTGAAGTCATCCCGCTTTTGCTCCGAAACGAGATATTGAAGCAAGTAAGGGCAAAGGAAAGCAGAAATAGGACAAAGAGGGGTGACAAAACCATGCCGCGTATCCCAAGGATGCTCATAACAGGGGAACCTACTGCTTATCATGTCATGTCAAGAACCGCTCTTGATGGTTACGTACTGGGAGATTTTAAAAATAACTTTTACCCGCCCTTATAAAACTGATGAGCAGGGTCTATATTGTGGATCTCCTTGGGGCTTGTATCATGGGAAACCACTTCCACCTGCTTGTCCGCACGCTTCCGGGAAATGTGTTTGAAGACAAAGATGTATTGAGACGTTAGAATGTCTATTATGGGCCTGATGCAAAGGCTCGGTTCACAGAAGAAAAGGTAGAGTTTTTTAGACAAAGTGGTCCAGTCTTTCAGAATAGGTAAGGGATATCAAGCAGCGTTTTTCCCGCTTTTACAACAAAAGGCATGGCAGAAATTTTTTTGTTGTAAGGGCTGGATTATGCAAAAGGCCTGAGGGCTACAGGTGGAATTTTATTGGCTATGATCTTCAATCAAATAACGAGATGATTTTCTTTCCCGGATTTTGGCCTTTCTGGCCATGATGGCCTGAGTGATGGTGTCCGTTTAGCAAGGTATATGGGTTATGTGCATGAAAAGGCAGGTCTGGACCATTATAAGGTACCAGCCCATGTATCAAAACGTCTTCTTTACCGAACGAGGTATTTTACAGACAGTGCAGTAATAGGGACCAAGGATTTTGTATCTTCATGTTACAAACGTTTTAGAGATTATTTTACATGCCGCAGGGAAAAGAGACCTGTTCCCGTCTCTGGCCTTTTAGGGGTTTATTCTCTTAAAAGGCTTTCAGAGTAGCCAAAAATCTATCTATATTAGGAAGTACAAGCCAGGTAACTATCATCCCCATAGGGATAAAGTCCTTATTCCCCAATTCCAATTTCTCAGGCAAAATCAAGTCGCTTTTAGGTAATCACGACCGTTTTATGTTGTGTTCTGTTTTCTAAGCATCGCGAATTGGTCAATTAGGGCTACCAGCATCAGGAAATATTTTTAACCACTTTAAACCCTTGCCATCAATTGGTCTAAATTCACATAATTTGCCTGTCCCCAAATTTCCTTGTGATTCCCAATCCATAACCCAGATTAAATCATCGCCATTCTTTATGGCAAGTGCCCTATGGTAAAGGCCAATTCTGACAGACCAAAATTTACCCACCTTTTTGAAATGAAGAGACGGATGAAGGGGATCAGTCTTTAAAATGTCAAAATTCCTTCTGGCAATTTCCTTTGCATTTTCCAGCAGCACATCGAAACACTGCCAGAATCTCCTGGTGGTTCGGTACATTAAAGCTCCCTGAGCCTTCCTTCATCCCTTTCTTTGAGGGCCTCATCAACAAGGAAATCCAACTTTCCATTGGATGAATCAGACTCTATCTGACGATCCCATCTTTCCATGTCTCTTCCCACGAACCAATTGCGCAATTTTTTAAAATCCGTTTCTGACAAGGATTCTATAAAGGAAATAATCTCCTGAATTTGCACCATTTCAATCCCCCTTCTTGTGATGTTTTTTAGACAATTTATCCAAGCCTCTGGTTCCTCACAAGCTCTGCCAGCACCCTTGCGGCATCTGCCCATGTTCGGGATTTGTGTCCTGTTCACATTTACAGATACTTGCTCTTTCTGCCAAACCAGGTGACCAGCACCTCTTTCTTGGCCCTGGTGGCGGCCACATATAAAAGCGCCCTTTCGCGCTGTTCCGCCTCCTTTTTCTCTGCAAGGTCATGGCTTGCTGCATTGACAGCGTTTGAAAGGGGAAGAATCCCGTTGTTTGCACCTGCTATGATGATCCGCTCGAACTCGAGCCCCTTGACCCTGTGCATGGTAGCCATCCGCACCCCTAGGGCTTGCCGGTCTTCTGCCTTGCTCCTCCTTATGCGATAGATCTCTATTGCCTTTTCCTCCATGAAGGATTGGTATTGATCAAGCAGCCTCTTTGTCCTTGCAACAAGGCACACGTCCTTGAGCAGCTCCCTGTCCTCTTCTTCAAGCCCTTTCAGGACAGAGGCGATGAAGTCCGCCTCCTGCTCAAATGTCTCAAATCCCTTAACAGTCGGCGATATGCCATGAACCAGTGACCTGTATCCCCTCTGTTCATCCATGCCTCCATCCAGGTCATCGACCTCTACATCCTTCAGGATGGCCACTGCCCATCTCCTGTTCTCTTCAGTGGTCCTGTAGTTGACCCTGAGCCTTCTGCCCCTGCCGCGTATGTTTATGCCACACCTTCCAAGGACTACCTTGTGTCTGTAAATCCTCTGATGGGCATCGCCCACAATGAAGATATCGTTTTTCTCCTCCGGCACCATCTGCCTTATGAGCCGAAAGGCCTGCACGCTCATGTCCTGGGCCTCATCAACCACAATGGACCTGTATGGCAGGATGTCCCCTTTGGTTTTGAGGATTATCCTGGCATCCCTCATGGCCTCTTCCGGCTCCTTGAGCCTGTTTTCATGTAGAAGTGCCCTGTATTCCTGGAAAACCGCCCAGACGGCCTTTCTCTGTCTTCGATTGAGCCTGGTCCCCCTGCCTATCCTGGATGCCTTCAGGTATTGTTCAAGGGTGTCTATCTCCTGGGGCAGAATCACCTTTTCCCATTCCTGCCTGTAGAATGCCTCTGGCAGGCCGAGGTCCCCAGGTGCAAGGTTCATGGCCTGCTCCCAAAGCTCGCTGGTCCTTTGGCCATAATCAATGTCAAACTCATAACCCTGCTGTCTTAAAAATTCCACTGCCCACCTGTCCAGGTTGATCACCTCTATCCTGTCCATCACCTCTTTGGTGCAGATCTTTTCAAGGTGTTTCTCTATGTCTGCTGCAAGATTCCTTGTAAATGTGGTGAAAAGGACCTTGTCTCCATGTGCGGTTATCCTTTCGGCAAGCCACTTTGCCCTGTGGATTGCAACAACGGTCTTGCCTGTTCCGGCTCCGCCAAGGACGCGGACTGGGCCGTTCCAGTCCCTCTCCACAAGGTAGCGCTGGGTAGGATGGAGAAAGACCCGCCACTTCTCAAGGGGTGCAGTCAGCATGGCCTGAAGCTCTGCATCGTCTTCAACCACCATGAAACGGCGCATGGAATCGGGATTGGAAAGGGCAGAGAGAAAATCTGTTGTGTCGATGACACCCCTTGCCTTTTCTTCTTCCGCACGTTGTAATTCCCTAAGGGCCTCTTCATAGGAATAGCCGCTGGCCAGCATGTATAGTGCCTCTGATGCCTCCTGGGGGAAAAGATGCTCCCTTTTATCGAGATCCCTTTCATCTCTTATCTCCCTTACCAGACATAGCTGATCTTCAGGCACTCCGAGCCTCAAAAGTTGCCTGTCCCTATAGTGATGAAAAAGGCCCATCTTGCCATGAGCCGCAGTCCTGTTTTCCCCCGGCTCGTCCGAACCCTGCCTTTCCTTCTCCTCCGCTACTGGCAACACCTGGATGGCCCCTGTCTCAGGATGGATCTTTACCACCTTTTTCTTTGCCCACTCATATGCCCTGTCGTGATGGTCCACCCACAGGAGCAGATAGGTCCCGCTCTTTTCACTGCGGTGGACGATGCCCCGGTATTCGCGGTCTATCCTCACAGAGTAAAGGTTTTTGTCTATGAACCTGAGCTTTTCGTAGTGGATGCCAGGGGCCCGGGGATCGGTCCTGAACCTGGTCAAAAAACTTGAAACCTTGGCCTGGATCTTCTTGGGAAGCCGTGCAAAGGCAGAGAAAAAATCCTCTGATATGGCAATTCCAACATTGTTCATAGCCTGATCCTTTTCATTATCGCTTTTGATATACTATCTGGATCGCCCACTGCCTCTTCAAAGCTGAAGACCACCCAGCCACACTCCTTGAATATCTCTTTGAAATCCCCTCTGCCTTCCCCAAGGACTGCAACCTTTGACCCTTCCCAGCCAAGCTCTGCCTCTGCCACCACCCTGCCTGTGCTGTCACAAAGTTCAAGGCCGGGCTCAGGCACCGGGCAACCACCCTTCAAAAGCAGTTCAAGCAGTGGATGAAGCCTTGCATCTGTCAGCTCAAACACCTCCTGCCACGCTCCTTCATCATGTTCGGCCCCGGTATCTTGCCATCTGTCCCACCTGTCTTCTGCAGACCAAGGGCCAAAGGGCTCAGTCATCCCATGCAGTTCCAACCATGTGCTGGTGGTAAAAAAGACATTCGGAAGGAACTGAAACAGGTTAAAGAGGCGAAGATAACCGTTCCAGGCCCTTTCAAACCCATCTGAAATCGCCTTTGCAGAGTCGGAATCGTCAATTACTGCCCCGACTGCCATACACTCTGGCTCCTGCCGTCTCACCCCATCTTCATACGCGGCCACAAGAAGCCTCACAAGTTCCGGGGCCATCTCCTTACCAAATGGCCTTTGCCCGCTGAAGAGCCGCCCTTTGCACAGATGGAACAGCTCCCTTGCCGCAGTTAAAAACCCTTTTTCAAAGGGATCATCCCGATCTTTTTCATCACTGTTTTTGAAATCCAAAAAGAGAAGTGCCACACAAAAGGCGAATCGTCTCCAAAGGGCTGCATCAGGGTCTTCGAGAAACTTCACAAACCAGCCAAAGCTCCCTGCTTTTTCCATGCCATACATGCTCGAAAGCCCAGCCTTTTCAAGGAGTTTCCTGTATGTCTGCCCATGCTTTAAAAACAAGGGGTCTATGAAGTTTTCAAAGTGATCACCTGTGCCAGCACCTTCCGCCCTTACATCCTTCCAGGTAAGGGACCAGCAATGAAAGCGCCTGCTGGAGCAGATGGCCATGCGCTGGGCCATGTCCTTTCCTATCCTGTTCTGGTGATAGGCATATCCGTCTGTAAAAAGGACAATGGGCAAAACCCCCTCCCTTGCCCTTGCCGGCCAGAACACGAAGTCTGCCCTGGAGTCTTCTGAAATGCCAAACCCCTTTCCAAGCTCTACCTGAGGCTCTATATCCCAGGCAGAATCTCCCACCCTGACTGACCAGCCAGGTTTTTGGTTTACCACCTTTTTTTCAACGGTTACAGCCTGCCCGTTAGAGCCTGCCCTTGAAAGGACATCTATGAACATGGCCTCGAGTTCACTCTCAAGAAGGCCATTCATGGATATGGCCGAAAGGTCCTTTACCCTCTTTATCCTGTCCCGGTGCTTGAGTATGCCTGAAAGCAACTCCATTGCAGCCTGTCTCGATGTCTGGTTCATATACCTGCTGCTTCTGTAGGCATAGAGACAGCGGTAGCAGCCATCTTTTTCAGGGCCCTTGCCGCATGGGCAGTTCTTGATGCGTATAAAGGCCGCCTCCAGCACCTCCATCATTGGTCCCTCTGTCCTCACAAGGTCTCTAAGGTAACCTGTCCCCCCTGGAACCGTGTCATAGAGCACCAGGAATTTTTTCCTGACCCCTGCCTCGCCCACAGGCTCTTCATGGAGGGTCACCTGGAGGTGATCCACACTCCCCCTAAATCTTTCCTTTAGCCCGAGCTGAAGGGCAGCTATGAAGGACTGGACCCTTTTTTCCGATTCCCAGAACTCGGATACGGGAAGGAGTATCCTCAACGCCTCGGACTCGAACTCCCTGTAGAGATAGACGCATTCTGTGAGATTGTCTTTTGAATCAGGCCTCCTTGCACTGCATAAAGGTGCATGCTTTATGTTGCCGCTTCTGTCCTGGACCTTTCCGCAGTATTTGCAGATGACAAATCCTTTCTGCGTAAACTCCTTTCCTGCTATGGTCACCTTGCTGCCTGAGTCATCAAGCCTTCCCAGGTTTATGTCCCTGAATCGCGCCTTTGAAAGGAACTCGTAACCAAAGGGCATCTGTTCATCATCTATGGTCCAGGCAGCCTCCACATCCCTGGGGTTACAATCCACAAACATCTGCCGCACAAAGAACTGGGGCTCCCTGCCGTCTGAATCGTCTGCAATCCTGCTATCTATGTCGCTACTGTGGGAAAAGACCTGCCTTAACCGTATCATCTGTTTCCTTTGACCCTGATCTGCCCACATGGTGCTGCCACACCTTGGGCATGAATCAAGGTGCTCCACCTCTGCCTCCCTCTGGGCAAAGGAGCAGTTGTTGCAAAAGCGCCAGGTCTCGGGCCCTGACATGGCAAGGTCCACCTGGTCAATCTTCACCCTCCTGCCTTCAGCGTAGAAGCTGCTGTTTGGGGCAAATTCGGAAAGGGCCGAAACCGCCGGCCTTTCAAACTCATAGCTCCAGGTGTCATAGGGCCTGCCGTGCTGTCCGCCGTGCCTTTTTTGTTCATTTTTTCTGTATATTACAGAACGAAGCACCACCCCTGCCTCTGGAAAGGCGTAATTTGGTATAAGCCCCTCGTCTGTAAAGAAATTCAGCACATCCTTTTCATTTATGCCCTTTATGAGCCTGTTAAGGGCTGCCTTTTCCCCCTTTAGCTCACCCAGGTCCTTTTCAAAGTTCTTATCCTGTGCCTTTGACGCCTCCATCCTTTTTATCTTTCTTCCAAGGGCCTGAACCTTGGTTTTAAGAGAGTCTCTTGCCTTCCTGCACTCCATGAGCCCCTGGACCACCCGGTAGGCAAGGCCGCCTCCAGCACCTGTCTCCTTACTGATAAAGCCTTCAAGGTGCGCCACTGCATCCTGTGACAGCTCATCTTCAAAAAGTGCCTTGAAGCCATCAAGGAGCCTGCGCCTGTTTCTTTCCACAAAGAGCAGGAAATCAAAGGGAAAGAGCCTTTTGTCCTCCGCTTCGATATGGTTTAAGACCTGGCCGAGCCTCTTGGGAATACGGGCCGAATCCGCCTCTTCCTCCACCCACCTGTCGAGGCAGAATGCCGTAAGCTGTCTTTCAAGGACTGCTGCTGCCATGAGGAACACCCCCGGCGCCTCCATCCTTCCCCTTATCATCTCCTCTGGCTGGCTGAAGAAGTATAGGTCGTGGTTCCTTGCATTTGCAATGGTGAGAGTAAGGGCGTTTCCATCCTTTCTGCCAGCCCTTCCTATGCGCTGAAGATAGTTTGCCTGGGCAGGGGGCACAGAGCAGAGAAGCACTGATGACAGGTCTCCAATGTCGATTCCAAGCTCAAGTGTAGGGGTGCACGAAAGAATGTTTGGATACCAGGGTCTCCTGTCCCTTTCCTCCTTGAACCGGGCCTCTATCTCCTCCCGTTCATCCCGGTCTATGAGTGCAGTGTGCTCCTGGGCGAAGATCCTCTGGATATCCCCGCGGGAGTAGAGCCTGCCGTAATAGTCAAGGCCGCTTTCAATATCCTGGTAGGTCCCGGAACAGCCCTGGCGCATGCAGAAGGCCCCTTGCCACACCCCCTGCCACATCCTTGCCATGGAGATGGAGTGGCCGCACAAGGTACACCTTGCCTGGAACACATCCCTTGAGACCAGAAGCCTGTCCGGGTCAATGCCCCAGACCCGGAAACCAGGTCCCTTTTTTGCCCTTGCCCTCATTTCAACAAGCATTGCCTGCGAGCCCATGACCGGGATGACCACTTCGAAGAGCCTCTGGCAAAGGGCCTGGGGCAGGGGACAGATCTTTTCAAAACACCTTATCGCCCAGTCCTGAAACCAGGTGGGCCTCTTTCCAGATAGACGGAAAAGGGGCAGGAGGCGCCCCTCCTCCACCCTCAGCGTAACAAAAGAGGGGAGTCTTACCGTGGGGCCGAAGTTTGGCATCCACTTTATGTGTCTCTGGCTTATGAAATAGGGGTTTCCACCTGATTCAAGGTATCCCTTCAGGGCCTGGTGATACACTGCCCCCTTTTGCTTCATGCAGGTAAGGAGGCCGAGGATGAAACGCAAAAGCACGTGCTCATCTATCCCTTTTAGCTCTTCTATCTCGTTTTCAATGGCCTCTTTGATAATGGAAACAAGTGCCTTTACATGCCCCGGGTCAGGAACAGCAGTGGATGCCCCTGACTTTTCAAGGGTGCGGCCAATGCGCGAGTTGAACCCGTATTCGCTGGTTATCTCCCAGGAGATCCTCCTTGACACGTCTTCCAGAAGCCTTGAGCCGTCGGGGATCCTGCCGCTTTTTTTCATCTCCTCGAAGTCCCTGAACCAGAGCATGTTTGGAGCTATGAACCGGGAGACAAAGGCCTCGTCATCGAGCCTTTTTCTCCAGTAGGAGGCAAAACGGTCATGCAGGCTGAAAAGTGTGATGGGTGAGTCTTCATCTTCTGACTCCACCACCCTCTGGATGGCTGATCGCAGGGTAAAACGCCACGTCCTTGCAGTAAAAAAGCCTGCCCTGTGGGCCGCATCCTGGACAGAGTCTGAAAATGTTATGAGCTTTTTGTGGGGATTGAAACGGGATGAAAAGAGCTGGGCAATGTCCACGCTTGAAAGGCTTGCCGCCCTTGAGCCAAGGATGGCAAGCCCTCTCGATGCCTTGCAAAAGGGGCAATCCCTCTGCCTGTTGCCCTGGGCGGAAGAGATCAGCACGGGGATAAGCCCAGTCTTTGTGCAGTCCGGGCACTGGTTTTTCTCATCGAGGCTGATGTGGAGACAGTGGGGACAAAAGGAGCCCTGGACACAGTCTTCGCCCTGGGCCTGGGAATGGGTCATTTCAGGAAACAGAAAAAGGATATCCGGGCTGTTACTGAAAAAGGCCGGATAGAACTGCTGAAGATCAGGCAGGACCTGGAGATGGGGCTGCCTGACATGGGCGGCCCAGCCCGTTGCCCCGCACTCCCTGCAGTTTATCAGGGGAAGATGGCGTTTTATCTGCTCTTCAGAAAGGTCGTCTGAAAATCTGAGCCTCGGCTGCTTGTCAACAGAGCAGACCATTCTTCTAAGCTCCCTCATCCAGAACTGGAGCCTTACGTTGCAAAAGGGCAGGGGGCGCGAGGCATCATGCCCGTTTTCCTGCCTTGCCATGGAGACAAGGGCCAGCATGGATGACAAAAGGTCTTTTTGATGCGAAAGAGTGTATTCTGAAATCTCTGGTAGCTCTCTTCTGACCTCATGGCACAGGCCTTCAAGGTCCAGGCTTGGGCCTTCTGTTGCCCTCAAGAGCCCTCGAAAGTAGGGATGGGCCTTCAAAAGCCGGCCAAGCTCCACCAAAGGGGCCTTGGACGACATGAGCCTTTCAACATCACCCTTGCCAAACCAGAGCCCGGCCACCCCTTCAAAAAACTCATCCGGCCCCTCGTATCTTTCAGGATCGACAAGAGCCACCTCGCCCTGGTCCGGTATGCGGGCATGGTCACATGACCCTGCATCTGCCAGGAACTCGTCTGCGCCCAGCCTCTCCTCCTCTATGATGGCATCTTCAGAAAAAGGTTCTCCAAATATGCGCCCAGCATACTGGATTATCTCCCTCTGTTCCTCCTTGCTCCCAAGGGTTGCAGAGGTGCCCACGCAGCAAAGATGGCCCCCTGGGGTCCTGAGCCTTGCCTTGAGCCTCCTTATGAGACAAGCAAGGTCCGTGCCCTGGGCACCGTCAAAGGTGTGGAGCTCGTCAACCACCAGGAACTGTAGGGTCTCTGGCCCGTTTGCCTGCCAAAGGGACAGGTCGTCGGGCCGTATCAGGAGATAGTCAAGCATCTTGTAGTTTGTGAGGAGAATGTCTGGCGGCCTGAGCCTTAAGGTATCCCTGTTGGCAATGACACTGTCTGGCCCCATGGTCTTTGAGGCCCCTTTGGACGATTGTCCGATATAGAGCCCGGCAGTCACGTTTCCCCTGAGCCTTTCGTTCTCGTATATGGCCCTTGCTATCCTTGCCGCCTGGTCTGTTGCAAGGGCATTCATGGGATAGATTATTATGGCCTTTATGCCTGGCTCCCCGCGTCTTTCGTAGCAGTGGTCCAGTATGGGCAAGACAAAGCACTCGGTCTTTCCTGAACCTGTGCCAGTAGCTACAATGGTATTCCTTCTCGGGCCGTTTCTGCCTGAAAGTCGCTCAAAGGCCTGCTCCTGGTGCAGATACGGCCTGAAGGAAAGGGGTATGTCAGGAAAGAAATCCTTTCCAAGCCCATTGCCCTTTCTGAAGGGCAGGCCAAGGTCGATATATGGCCCCTTGAACACCTCTCCATCCTGGTCCAGGAGCTTTTCAAGGACCCCATGAAAAAAGGGAGTGGTGATTGGGAATGTGGTAGTGAGAAAATCCCTTAACCCCTGCCTGATCTGTCTTGCAAGGATTGAGGGTATCATTTCAAACCACTTTCAAGACCAAGATATTTTCTGAAGGGCTCAAAATCCCTGTCTGCATACAAAAGCGGCAAGCCATGTTCAATGCAGAAGGTAGCGATTATGACATCGATGGTTTTACGAACCGTTATTCCCTTTTTACGCAAAAAACGAAAATTGTCAGCACACTTTATTGCAAGCCCTCTATTGCACAAATCAAACACCTCAAGACCTGAAAGAAGCTCTCTTGCCGTATGAAAATCCCTGTCCAGTCGAAAACCCTGTAGAACTTCGATGAGAATCAGATCACCTATTACCAGGATCTCCTTGCCGAGGAGTGAATGAAGGCATTGGGTTTCAGGGCTTGAAACACCATTAAAGTAGTCTATCCATACGCTCGAATCCACCAGGATCAATTTGAAAGCCTCATATCATCCAGATTTCCTTCCCATTTCAACTTGCCCCTGAATTTCTTTATCCTCTCCTGCTGCTTCAAGGTGACCAAGGTCTTTAGTGCCAGTTCCACTGTCTCCTTTTTGGTTTTAAGACCTGTCAGTTTCAAGGCAGTTGACATCAGCTCATCATCTATATCGATATTTGTTCTCATCTCGCCCCCATGTGTATATGAATATGAAATCATACACATGATTGCAGTTGCGTTACTTTTTGTCAACAGCGAAGTCGGCCCCAAGAGAATGATGCCATTATTGACAGGAAGAGAGCTATTGACCAAAGGAGAGATATCCAAAGGGCTTGAGAAGATAAAAGATAAACCCCAAAAAAGCTTCATTTATGGATAGAAAATGACCTTAGAGAGCGTTTCACAGGGCAGGCATTTTTATGACCTTGTTTTTTGCTTCAATGTAATTATCTTGTTTCGTGTGTAAAATGTGTGTTTAACCTTATTGAAGAGGTGTCTTGCTATGTTAGATAGTAAAAAAGTGCGAACAAATGTTTACTTAAACAAGCAGGCAAAGCAAGCCGCTCAGGAAGTATTGGACAGATATGGCGTTAATCTGTCTGAAGCCATCAATCTTTTTTTATCCATTATTGCAGAGAAAAAGACCCTTCCTTTTGAATTCCATATCCCCAATCAGACCACCC
>Ga0256833_1002529_pt1 | contig 12799 bp, 16 predicted proteins | sample 356284metaG_FD_190535 | JGI IMG/M metagenome (GOLD analysis project Ga0256833, IMG submission 190535) | Hydrothermal vent microbial communities from Mid Atlantic Ridge, Atlantic Ocean - 356-284 | ecosystem: Environmental > Aquatic > Marine > Hydrothermal vents | place: Atlantic Ocean: Mid...
TTCCGTAATGCAATTTTTAAAACCTGTTTTTTTAAGAATGGGGGGATTCCCATGCCATACGGATAATAATGTAAACCAATGTCACATTTTTTGTCTTGCAGGGTCGGTACTCTCACAAAGCAGGGGCCTGTTGTATTTCATTGGAGCTCGCCAAATGGCGTTTCGGTAGGTAAAGGAGCAGCTATAAAATACTCACATCAAAAACCCTTTATTTACAATACGTTGAGAGCTTCCAGGTGCCGTTTCCGCGTCCCTCTGCGGGAAATGTTTTTCTCCACATTTTCCCCAAACAGAGAATGGACGTGAGTTCGATTCCCACTGCCATATCAAACGCGGTGTTGTCATAATCCAAGTCTGTAGCCCAAGATTACCCTCTGGTGAAAACGGGTCATTGCCATGGCTGACTTTCCACCTCCATACGAATTTGAGTCTTTTGAAAGCAGGGGCAGAGGCTTATTGTCCTTGATCCACTTCAGCTTGGCTGCGGCATATCTTGCAGACTGTTCCGCCACCACATTGATGTTCTGCCCCATTTCAGGGCGCTTGGCCTCGATGACACCGATGGGCTTTCGATCAACGAAAAGCACATAATCTGCGGGGCCGCTGTCCGTGGGATATTCACGCACCGCAATACCATTGGCTTTGCCAAAGTCTATCCGGTTTTTATCCTGAACTGACCACTTGGCCATAGCGAGCATCTGATCGATACGGTCACGGGCAATCTGCTCTGGTGTTTTGTTGGACATGGTCATGATGATGCAACTAACAAATGATTTGGTTTATAAGCAGTGAATTTTATGATTTTCATATATAATTCATTCATGTGTTGCCTGTTTTTGCAATAAATATCACATTGTTTAAATGCCTTAGGTCGGCATCTGACGATATGATTTTGCAGTTGTGAATTCGAGACGTTGCAGCAATGATCGCATCCGCCATTGCCAAGTTCTCTTTTAAAGCGATATCAGCCGCCGATATAGCAACCGAATCGTCAAAAGGAATTATCTTACAATTTTTCATGAATCCTATGGCAAGCAATGCCTTTTCTTCCCCGAAATCCTGTTTCAAGACCTTGTACACTTCGTACAAAATAATAGTAGGCACCAAAATATCTTCGGTCTTTGCAAGATATCTACCATAGTCGTCAGCGAATTCCCCATCAGTAAACCACTCTAACCAGCCACAAGAATCCACAATAATCATTATTAGTATCTGTCCTTTTTTTCCCGAAAACCTTGAGTCCTTGCCCCAATGCCAATGCCTCTAAGATCATTAAGGGTCTTTGGGGGTATGAGAATAAGCATGCCGTCCTTTTCTATAACTGTCAGCTTCTGCTTCGGTTTCAGCCCAAGACGTTCCCTTAAGGGTTTCGGGATGACCACCTGATATTTGGTAGAAATGGTCGCCTGCATAAATTCCCCCTTTCAATGATCGATAGTTATAGCGTAGGTTCATAATGGACGGATGTCAAGGCAGCGGGCTTAAAAGCCGCCCTTAAAAGAATATGCCAAAACATAAGTCATTGATTTTGTATTGATGAGTTTTATTTCATTGAAGCTGGCCAAATGGCGTTTCGGTAGGTAAAGGAGCAGCTATAAAAAAACATAGCAGTTAGGGAATGGAAGGAATTGTGATTTTATTGGTTAAAAAAATTGGTGGAGGCGGCGGGAGTCGAACCCGCGTCCGAAAGCATTCCACCCAAGCGTCTACGTGCGTATCCCGGATTTTTGATTTTCGCCTGAAAAGCCCCATCCGGGCAGGGTCTTTTCAAGGCTAACCTGCAAGATTTTTAACCCTTTCCAGCGCAGGTAACTGGATCGGGCGAGCCTGTTAGTTTGGCGCCCTGAAGGTCCAACAGGCAGGGCCTACAGGACGTGGCTGACTATGCAGCCAGTGCGTACTCGTATTCAGAGTCGGCGTTTGTGTTTTTTCCGCGTTTTTAACGAGGTCGCGGACCCCGGCACGCAACTTAGGCTTCCATACCCTCGTCGAAACCGTGTCGCCCCCGATGGTCTCAACAAGGTGAAAGCTGTTGCCTCATGGCTGAGTGAGAAAATAAGCAGCATGGATGGCAAAGTCAAGCCTTAATGGTCAGCCGCCCCTTTTCTTGAACTCCTCCAGGCACTTCTTGCAGCAAAAATAGTAGAGTTTGCCCCTTTTGCCATATACAAGGGCCTCTTTTTTGGGAACATAGGTGCCGCAAACAGGGTCCTTTACCAGCTCATCGGTTATGGGAGGAAGCCTTTTTGAACCTCCCTTGGCCCTGGACCTCGGCCCTACTGAGCCAATGACATACCTTTTGAAAAGGTGATAGATAAGATAGATGATTAAAAGAAAGACAATGAGGCGAAACAATCAGGTATCCTCCAGCTTTGGCATGGCCTTGTCGTCAAAATCAAGGTTATCGAGGAGCTGTCTGACAGTGCTATTGTAGCCTTCTACTTTATAATCAGGTGCAATCTGTGCCCATGGCAAAAGAACAAAAGACCTTTTGGCAAACCGTGGATGAGGGATCTCAAGGTTGCTTTTTTCATCTGGAACCCTGACTACGCCCTCCATGGCAAGAATGTCAAGATCTATCACCCGGTCTTTTCCACGAGAGCGATCCCTTCCCATCTGTTTTTCCACCTCAAGCAGTAGGGCAAGAAGCCTTTCTGGAGAAAGACGCGTTTCGATCTCAAAGACACCGTTTACAAACAGGTGGTCAGAATCCATATCCACAGGTTCTGTTTCATAGAAACTTGAGATGTTTTTAAGGCGAACCCCTTCATGCCCTGTAACAAGGGCCACGGCCCTTTTGCAGTTTTCTACCTTATCTCCAAGATTTGAGCCTATGGCTATAAAGGCCCTTTTATATGAAGAATCACCACCCATCTAAAGGATACTTTTTAGCCTTTGGAGCACCTCCTTAAGCCGTGTCTCATCAACGGTAAGGGCCATGCGTGCATAACCCTCCCCAGGCTCTCCAAAGCCGTTTCCAGGCGTGCATACTATTCCTGCCTCATCGAGAAGCTTTGTGCAAAAGGAGGCAGAGCTTTCCCCTTCAGGTACCTTGAACCAAACGTAAAAGGTTGCCTTTGGCCGGCTTGCTTTAATTCCAATATCTTGAAGCCCGTCAACCAGCACATCCCGCCTTGCGGTATAGATCTGTCTCATCTTTTCCACAAAGGACTGATCACTTTCAAGGGCACTTATTCCAGCCTCCTGAACCGCCTCGAACTGGCCAGAATCCACATTGGACTTCACCTTTTTAAGCGCTGCAACAAGCTCCGGGTTTCCAACTGCAAAGCCGATCCTCCAGCCAGTCATGTTGTACGTCTTTGAAAGGGAATGAAACTCAATGGCCACATCCATGGCCCCTGGTGTTTCAAGAAAGCTTGGGGCAACGTAGCCATCATAGGTCATCTCGCTGTAAGCTGCATCATGACACACTATGATGTCATGGGACTTTGCAAAATCAACAACCTTTTCGAAAAATTCCTTAGTGGCACAGGCAGCCGTTGGATTGTTTGGATAGTTCAACCACATTATCTTGGCCTTGTCTGCAACGTCTGCCGGAATTGCTGAAAGGTCTGGCAAAAACTGGTTTTCCTCCAAAAGATCCATGTAAAAGGTGTCTCCACCGCAGAAGAGGGTGCCTATGTGATAGACTGGATAACCTGGCGTTGGTACAAGGACCACGTCTTCCTCCTGAACAAATGCCAAAGGAAAGTGCGCTATTGCCTCCTTGGAGCCGATGACACAGCAAACCTGGCTTGCTGGGTCAAGATCCAGGCCGAAGCGCTTTTTGCACCAGTTGGCCGCAGCCTGTCTGAAGGCCATGCTGCCCTCAGAGGAAGGATATCTGTGATTCGAAGGCTTTCTTATGGCCTCTGCCATGCGCTCAACCACGAAGTCAGGAGTTGGAAGATCCGGGTCCCCAATGCCAAGGTCTATCACATCAACACCCTTGGAAAGGGCCTCCTGTTTCTTTCTGTCAAGCTCAACAAAAAGATATGGAGGAAGGCTCTTTATTCTTCTTGCATATTCAAATTTCATAGCAAATCCTCTCTACGCTACCATCACACAACGGGATTTATGAGACGTCCAACCCCTTCAACCTCAACAACAATCTCATCACCAGGGCGTATCTGGCCAACACCATAAGGGGTCCCTGTGGCAATGACGTCTCCTGGCTCAAGGGTCATTACGCCAGAGATGAATTCCACCAGACGCTCAACCGGATGCACAAGCTGACTGGTATTTGAATCCTGCCTCTTTTCCCCATTTAGAAAGGAGCGCACCTGAACCATTGATGGATCGAGCTTTGTCTCAATAAATGGGCCAATTGGACAAAACGTGTCAAAGGACTTTGATCGGGTAAACTGAACGTCCTTTTTTTGAAGATCCCGTGCAGTTACATCATTAAGACATGTGTAGCCAAGAACGAAATCAAGGGCCTTTTCTGCAATCACGTCCTTTGCCCTCTTGCCTATCACCACTGCAAGCTCTGCCTCATACTCCACCTGATTGCTTGAAGGCGGGCAGACAATTTTCTCCAAAGGGCCAATGACAGAGGAGGCAGGCTTTAGGAAGATAAGGGGCTCCTTGGGAAGATCCATTCCAAGCTCCTTGGCATGGTCCTTGTAGTTCAGGCCGACTGCCACCACCTTTGACGGCTCACATGGGGCAAGAAGTGTGCAGGAGTCAAGGCCGTACTCTTCGCTGGTCTCAACGATCATGCCTTCAAAGGGGCTTGCCACAATGGTGGATATCCTGTTGCCCTTTAGCACGCCGTAGAAGGGGGCATCCTTTCCTGGAGGAAGAAAACGAACGATCTTCATGAAAGACCCAGGACGTCCTGCATGGAATAACGTCCAGCAGGCTTTCCAACCACCCACTTTGCAGCCCGCACTGCCCCTTTTGCAAAGGTGTCACGGCTTGAGGCCTTGTGGGTAATCTCGATTCTTTCCCCTATACCACCAAAAAGCACTGTGTGCTCACCAACGATATCCCCTGCCCTGATGGTTTGGATGCCAATCTCCTTTGGCGAGCGTTCACCTATCATGCCGTGTCTTTCAAAGACCGCCACTTCATCAAAGTCCCTTCCAAGTGCCTTTGCCACAACCCTGCCAAGCTGAAGGGCAGTTCCACTTGGGGCATCCTTTTTCATCCTGTGGTGAGCCTCTACAATCTCCACGTCATAATCGTCCCCAAGAACGGTTGCGGCAGTCTCAAGAAGCTTATAGAGGAGATTTACGCCAACGCTCATATTAGGGGCAAGAACAAGGGGAAAGCCCTTGGAGTATTCATCAAGCAAAGCGTACTCTTCCTGAGTAAATCCAGTGGTCCCAATGACCATTGCCCTTGCCTTCTCAGAGGCCTTTTTTGCATGTTGGACACTTGCCTCGTGAAAGGTAAAATCTATTATCACATCCCCTTTGTCTATTACAGCATCAAGACTGTCTTCTATCTTAACGCCAAGCTCTCCAACTCCTGCCACAACTCCTGCATCCTTTCCAACTGACGGGCTGTCTGGCCTTTCAAAGGCCGCAGAGACTTCTATCCCGTCTGTCTGGCTTATCATGGCGATTATGCGGCCACCCATTCTACCGCCTGCTCCTGCAACTATTGCCTTAACCATCTTTTATACCTCATGCCTATACGAGTGTTTTTCTTAGTTCAGTTTTTCCATCCAGCCAAATACTTTATGTACGAACTACTTTACAAGTTTCAAGGACTTTAAAACCTCTGTCAAACGCTCCTTGTTGGCCTCACTCATGGCTGCAAGGGGAAGCCTTACCTCATCTGAGTCTATCCTTCCCATGAGAGCAAGTGCGGTCTTTGCAGGGACCGGATTTGTCTCAAAGAAAAGGGCCTCAAAGAGTGGAAAAAGCTTGAAATGAAGCTTCCTGGCCTTGTCTATGTCTCCCTTGAAAAAGTAGTTCATCATGTTTGCCATCTCCTTTGGCATCACATTGGAACATACAGAGATGACGCCCTTTCCACCTATTGCCAGGGTTGGAAACGCTGTGAAATCATCTCCTGAAAGCACTATGAAATTTCTTGGGCAGAACCTGATCACATCTGAGACCTGCTTTAGGCTTCCTGTTGCCTCCTTTATCCCGATCACGTACCTATTTTTAGCACAGCGGGCAACGGTCTGAGGAAGCATGTTTACCCCTGTCCTTCCTGGTACATTGTAGAGGATCATTGGGAACTTGCACTCCTTTGCCACGGCCATGAAATGCTGATACAGGCCCTCCTGGCTCGGTTTATTGTAATAGGGCGTAATAACCAGGGCCGCATCGGCACCTGCCTTTTTGGCGTGCTTTGTGAGCATGATGGTTTCTTCTGTGGAATTAGAGCCTGTACCTGCAATCACCGGCACCCTTCCCCTTACCTGGTCGATGGTAATCTCCACAACCCTCATATGCTCTTCATGGGAAAGGGTTGCCGATTCCCCTGTGGTCCCGCATGGTACAATGCAGTGGGTTCCTGCCTTGATGTGCCATTCGATCAGATTTCTGAGCCCCTGTTCATCCACCTGGCCATCCTTGAAAGGGGTTATGATGGCAACGATTGCCCCCTTTATCTCCTTTTTCTTTGCTGACGCCTTGGTGTTCTTTTTGGCCCTGGATGCACATGCCATGATTCAAACCTCCCTATCTCTTTTTAAGTATGGATAATTAATTTTTTTTCTTATAAAGGGCAAGTAATTGATGGCAATTAAAAATCATTTCCTGCCATAAACACACACCTTGAAAAAGTTACATAACATTTCATTTGAATCTTTTATGGCAGGCCTTTGTAAGCTGATCCACCTTGTTGCAAAGCTGAAGGGCATCTTCCCTCTTTCCTTTATCCACAAGATTTACTGCCTCCTTGACAAGTTCCTCACACTCCTGCCACTGGCTTGCCCACTCACTGTCCGCCATCTGCCCATAAAGACCAAGATCCTTGATCAAAAGCCCTGTATCTCTAAAGGATTCACCGTTTTTGACACACCTTTTAAATGCCTTCCAGAGCATGCCTATCTCTTTTTTCAGCCTTTTGGCCTTGTATGGCCTTTTGGAGTCCTTCTTCCTTGCCTCCTTTTTTTGCCGTTCCTCTGCCTTTTCATTTTCTTTGGCCCTTTTGATCTTGATGGAAAGCTCAAAGGTAATCTCGCTTTTCTTGATCTTGAGGGCTTTTTTTAAGATGAACTGTTCCGGAAGCTCAACCTCTTTTTCCTCCACCTGAAGAAAGCCGTCTGCAATCTGACCAGAAAACCGTGCAAACTCCTTTGCAGCCTCGATCCGTTCAACCTTTTTCTCTTTCTTTGTTCCCATTCAGGACTACTGCCTCCTGATTTTCATGGATAACTGTCTTGTAAGGGAAAGGGCCTTTTCTGCCAAGGGCAAGGTCAAAAGCCCGGTTCCACAACTTGGCGTTATTAGAGATTGTTCAATCATCCTTTTCTCATTCATATCAAAGCCCGAGATGCAATCCTTCCACCTTCGGTAAAGGCTATCTACGTCTTCTTTTTCAAGGTCTTCAGGATTCAGTGTGGGCACAAGCCCCCATGCAACCACCCCGCCTTGCTCCAGGAACTTGGTGACGTTGTCTTTATACAGGATGAGCTTGTCAACATAGCCATATGCATCGAAACTAAGTATTTTGATTCCAGAATCGATAACCAAAGACCAGTCAGTGTTGGCACATACATGGATACCTGGCTCTGCGCCCTTTGCCAAGACCTCCTGGACCACTGCTCGAAGATCAGAAAGGGCCTCATCCCTTGTAATACCAACCATTGCTGAGGACCCAAAGCCAGATAGGGCAGGCTCGTCCAGAAAAAGCACAACGTTATCACAAAGGGCCTTCATCCTTTCTACCTGATAGACGGCCTTAAGGGAAATGGCCTTTACAACTGCCTCTCTCAATATGGGGTTAAAAAAAGAGAGCTTTCCCTCTTCATCCTTTAGGCCTGTAAGCATGGTAAAAGGCCCTGTAATCTGCCCCTTAAGGGCAAAAGGACGCTCTTTCATTTCGGACACGGCATGGATGAAGGCCTCAAAACCCCTTGACGTTTTTGAAGAAAAAGCAAATCTCGACCCTTCAAGCGGAGCACCTTCCTCCTTCACTGCAAGATAGTCTTGGAAAAAGGCCACCACTTCCTCGTCAAATGAAGGGCCTTTTGTGTTGAAATACAGCTTGTCATCTTCCTGAACGAGCCCGGGCAGCCCCTCGGCAAACTGAGTAAGCAACCTTTCTTCCTTGTAAAAAGGAAGCTGGGGCCAAAGGGGAATTTCAGGCGTATACCTTAGTATCAGATCAACTGCTTCCCTGTGATCCTTTAGAGGAATACTTCCAATGAGTGTCGGTAGGGCGTTTGGCTTAAAGGTCATCTCATTCTCCCTGTGTCACTTTCCTTCGACTACTTTGCGGCTTCAGTCTGCTTCTGTTTTTTTATCAAGATGTATGTATCCGATCTCAAACTGTTCGAGATGAAATTCTGGTCTTGGTACAATGATTATTTCCTTGTTAAGGGCCTTTTCAAGCGTCTCTACAAAGGAGGACTCCTCCTTGAGCAGCATCTCTCCTATCTTTGGATGTACAGATACCTGAATGCCGTTAGTCATGTATGACGGGGCATCCCGGTTTATCTTTCTGAATATGTCATAACATATGGTACGCCTTGATTTCAAAACTCCGGCACCCTCGCAGTAGAAACAACGCTCGGTAAGAAGACGTTTCAGACTCTCACGGTTCCTCTTTCTGGTCATCTGAATGAGACCAAGCTCAGACATCCTGAGAATATTGGTCTTGCACTTGTCTTTCTTAAGGGCATCCTTCAGGGTCTTGAACACCTTCTCCCTGCTGGATACATCTGCCATGTCGATAAAATCGATGATTATGAGCCCTCCAATGTTACGCAGTCTGAGCTGGTAGGCAATCTCCTTTGCTGCCTCAAGATTGGTCTTAAGTATCGTATCTTCCAGATGACGCTTGCCAACGAACTTTCCAGTATTCACATCGATTGCAGTAAGGGCCTCGGTGCTTTCTATCACGATGTAACCACCTGACTTCAACCACACCTTTTTCCCAAGGGCCCGAGACATATCCATCTCTATTCCGTAGGCATCGAAGATGGGAAGTGTTTCGTTGTAAAGTTCAACCCGTGGCTTAAGATCAAAGGCAAAGGTATCTATGAAGTGAATGATTCGTTCGTAAGCCTGGCGTGAGTCAACCACAAGCCTTTCAACATCACCTGTAAAAAGGTCCCGGACTGCACGCAGGGTTATGTCCAGATCTTCATAGACGAGGCTTGGAATGGGCAGTGTGGTTGCCTTTTGCTGAATACTCTTCCAAAGCCTCAAGAGGAAATCCATTTCTGCCTGGATATCCCTTTTAAGAGCCCCTTCACAGGCTGTCCTTGCAATAAAACCCATGCCATTTGGTCTAAGGCTTCCTATGAGTTCCTTGAGCCTTGATCTTTCTGCCTCGTCCTCTATGCGTCTTGATATCCCAACATGGTTCATGGTGGGCATTAGTACCAGGTGCCTTCCTGGAAGTGAGATGTGAGATGTTACCCTTGCCCCCTTGCTTCCAACAGGCTCCTTGGTGACCTGGACAAGTATCTCCTGTCCGTCATGAAGCAGGTCTTCGATTCTAAAGGGTGGAGGTGTATAGTGGAGATTTGACTCCTCTGCCTCTTCATCGTGCATGCATGGAAGCTCGTCTGGTTCTTCGTTGCACTCTGCACGCCCAAGCATGTGTTCAAATTCAGTCAGATGGTCATAGACGTCTGTTACATAAAGAAAGGCAGTGCGTTCAAGGCCAATGTCCACGAAGGCGGCTTGCATGCCGGGAAGAACCCGCACCACCTTGCCCTTGTATATGTTGCCAACATGCCCGGGGCGCCCTGCCCTTTCTACATGGAACTCCACTGCGGTGCCGTTTTCTATGAGGGCAACCCTTGTCTCCCAGGGAGCAACATTTATAATGAGTTCTGCTGCCATGATGGATAGACAATAAAGGCATCTTTTCCAAAGTACAAGTGGCTGGATTGATTGATTTTCAAAAATGAGGTGACAATGTGAGGGCTGTTTGGCAACGGGTTAAAAAAGCCGAGGTGACGGTGGACAAAAAGGTGGTTGGAAGAATTGGTGAAGGGGCCCTTGTCTTTCTCGGTGTGGAGGAGGAAGACACAGAAAAGGACCTGAACTACATTGTTGATAAGTGCGTAAACCTTAGACTCTTTGAAGACGAAAAGGGAAGATTCAACCATTCCGTTCTTGACACAAATAAAGAGATCCTGCTTGTTTCCCAATTTACATTGCTTGCGGATTGCAGAAAGGGACGCCGCCCTTCTTTTTCAAGGGCCATGGCACCAGATGAGGCCAAAAGGCTTTATGAGATGGCAAGAGAAAAGATTTCATCCTATGGTATCCGGTGTGAAACTGGCATTTTTCAGGCACATATGGAAGTGAGTCTTATTAACGACGGACCTGTAACCGTGTTGCTTGACAGCAGAAAGCAATTTTGAAAGATTCCTTTCATTTATTATTTTCAAAAGGCCCAAAAAGGTCATCAAATATCTCAAGAAGTTCCCTTGAGCAATCGTCTAATTTCCTTTCCTCATCTTCCTGCCTGACTTTTTCCCTTGGTTGGAAGCCAGGTCTTTTTCGAAACTCATCAAGGATGATAACCTTGTCATTTCTGCCTCCCTGCCTGTTCCTATTATATGTTTTATCTTTTCTTTTCATTATGTTCCCTCTATTCTTGATTCCGCTTCCTTCCCCGCTACATCCCATTTCAGCCTCATTCCCACTTGATGACAACAAAACAAACAGATTTAAAAAAAATGTAAGTCGAAATGTGAGATGCTTTGTTGACTAAGTTTAAAAGAGGGGAAATTCGACTAAAGCAGCCTTGGCTTGGGGGATGAGTATTTTCCTTTTGGCACTCTGTTTCTTTTATCGAAAAAAGGTGGCAACAACTTGATTTTTAACATATGCCCAAAATCACAAGCCATGGAATCCATTTGTAAGCTGCCTGTAGGCCTCATACACCACAATCCCTGTAGCTGTTGACAGATTAAGGCTCCTTGTCAGTCCCCACATGGGTATGCTGAAACAGCGGGATTCAAACCTTTTTATCAGCCAGTCAGGGAGTCCAAGTGTTTCTTTTCCAAAAAGAAGATACGAACCCTGCTGGAAAGGGGCCTTGGTATATGGCGCCTTGGCCTTTTTGGAAAAGAGGATCAATCTGTTTTCAGGGACCGCCTTTAAAAATTCATCCAGACTGTTGTGATATATGACTTCAACATGTTGCCAGTAATCAAGCCCTGCCCTTTTAAGGCTCTTGTCATCGGTTCTAAACCCAAGGGGCCTTATGAGATGAAGCCTTGAGAGTGTTGCTGCACAAAGACGGGCGATATTTCCTGTATTTGGCGGGATCTCCGGTTCTACCAGCACCACATTTAACATAATCATAGCCAAATTGCCCAAAGGCGAAACAGATGTGTCTATGAAGATTCTGCTGCCTTCTTCTGGCAACTTTTACAAAGGCCAATAACATCGAGCCGGTGTCTCAATACCTTGTAGCCGAAACGTTTTTCAAGGTCCTGCTCTATCTGGGCCACCCGGTGGTCACTAAACTCTTCTATCTTGCTGCACTGTTTGCATCTTAGATGACAGTGGTGTTCATGGCCGTAGATGTGCTCGTAGTGCATCTGGCCCTTTTCAAAAAAGACCTCCTCAATGAGGTTTGCCTGAATGAGTAAGGGGATGAGCCTGTATATGGAGGCCTTTGAAATCCGATGCCCTTTCTGCCTGATGGAAAGATACAGGGAGTCCACATCGAAGTGCTCGTGGGTGGAAAATATCTCCCTTATTATGGTCTCCCGTTCGGGAGTGTATCTCATTCCTTGGTGTTTTAAGAAATCCCTGAAAATTTCAAGTTCAGACGGATTTTTACCTTTACGAGCGGTCATTTTCCTCGACAGACACGGGCTAAGTTCCCTCTTTGCAAAAGCATCTTATCTTATTACCATAGCGCGTCAAGGCTTATTGACATTGAATAGCAATTTCTTTAAGCACAAAGGTTTTATAGGAAAGGAGACCAAAGTGCTTCAAAAACTAATAGGCAAGATCAAATCTGGCTGTTCCTCCTGTGACAGCTGTGAGGACGGCTCAGAGCCTCTTTCCAGCTCAAGGGTCAAGGGCCTTTGCTTTGAAAAACTTCATGACAGTGAGAAGAAACAATTCATAGATCTGCTGAAGCAGACAGGCCTCAACCTTTCCACAGATGAGATGGCGGTTGTTGACGAATTTTTCGCCCATGAAGGCCATCTCTCAGAAGAGTTCATCACGGGCCGCCTCGCAGAAAAAAACAAGAAGATCAGTGAAGATACTGTAACACATGTGTTGGACCTTCTTTGCCGCTACGGGCTTGCCCAGAAGGTCCACCTAAATGGAACAGGGCCGTGGTATGAGCACCTTCATCTTGGTGAAAAACATGACCATCTGCTTTGCACCAAATGTGGTAAGGTGGTGGAGTTTGAGGACGAGGAGTTAAGGAAACAGACAGCTCGTTCGGCAAACCTGCACGGCTTTCAACCTCTTTTCCAGAAAACCACCATCTTTGGCATATGTGACAAGTGTAAGAAAAAACACTCTGGGGCAATGCCCCTTAGTGCCCTTAGCGTTGGCGAACGCGGGGTGATAGTTGACTTTTCCGGGGGCTCAAATCTGAGAAAAAAGCTTTCGGACATGGGGCTAATAGCAGACCAGGAGGTTGAGGTGCTTAGCAAGACCGGGCCTGTGATCCTTAG
>Ga0256833_1002530_pt1 | contig 12793 bp, 12 predicted proteins | sample 356284metaG_FD_190535 | JGI IMG/M metagenome (GOLD analysis project Ga0256833, IMG submission 190535) | Hydrothermal vent microbial communities from Mid Atlantic Ridge, Atlantic Ocean - 356-284 | ecosystem: Environmental > Aquatic > Marine > Hydrothermal vents | place: Atlantic Ocean: Mid...
ACTTTTCCCTCATTCCTCATACAGACACTTCAGACCACTGAGAACACAGAGAATGAAGCCGTGCAGCAAGGATGCCATTAACAGATATTTCAACAGAGTCGTTGATAATGTCATGAATCCAGACCAGTCAAGGGCATTAAACGATACAAATTATAACTCTGTGCGCTCTGTGATCTCTGTGTCGATAAAAGGCAGAGATCAGAGATGGCCTGGATCATGAAAATGAAATTAAAAAGCTGTCGCGTAACATCAGTTAATTAAACTCTTACTTTGCCATGCTTTGTTCGAAGACGAATATTTAATCGCACAAAGAAAATAAATTTTAGGTCTGCAAAAACTTCTGCTGTAAAGACCCTGAGTAATCCCTCAGGCTTTCAATCACTGATGTATCCGTATCAGGTTGCCCGGCTAAATCATCAAGCTTTTGATTAAATTCTGCCAGTGTTAATAAAGGCCCTTTTTCCTTGATAGTTAACACTTCTTTACAATATTCCAGCCATTGCTGCCTTTCAGCATCAGCCAAAATTTCGGGATAATTTCGCGCTTTATATCGAAGCAATAATTCAGGTAAACGTTTATCCTGAAAGTTGAAAGTCTGTTGAGCCAATTGCGTCGGTGTTGAATATCTCACCTTTTCCATTTCAATTTTATCCTGGGATGAAAAGAAACCACCACCATATAACATCAATTCAGGGTCATCAAATTTATTTTCAAACGGCTGGTCAAAAACAGCAGCAATTTTTTCGGCTAAACCTGTCGCCTGTTTTATCTTCTCAAGGTGTCGCTCTATCGAGTCATAATCCAATTTTAAACGCTTTTTATCCTCTGGCCTGATAACGGAAACAGGCGCTAACACTGGACATTTATTGATATGTACTGTTTTCAGCGGAATTCTGTCAATATTATCGGGTAAATCAGCCGCTGCCGTAAAAACCCGGTTTTTTATTTCATCAATATCCAGATTAATGATGGCATCTGGAGCTACTGATAAATCATAAACAATCACACCATTGTTGTTTGTTGGGTGCAAACAAAGCGGTAATACAACAGCCAAGCAGAATTTGCTGGAAGGATACATGCCTGAGACATGAACCAAGGGCGTATAACTACCAAGCTTTAATAATTGTTGAACAGCATGCTTGCTTCGATGCTGTAAAAGAAATTGATAGAGTCGAGGCTGCTTTTGACTGATAAGCTTGGCAATGGCAATCGTGGCATAAACATCAGATAATGCATCATGAGCCAATGCATGCTCAATTTTATTTGCCTGAGTCAAATCTTCCAGCTTAAAGCTGGGCAAACCACCTTCCCTTTCCGGCCATATAATTCCATCCGGCCTTAATGCCCGCGTAACCCTGACTACATCAATCAAATCCCAACGGGAATTTCCATTCTGCCATTCCCGTGCATAAGGGTCATAAAAATTACGATAAAACAGGTTTCGGGTCACTTCGTCATCAAAACGAAGATTATTATAACCCAGGGTGCAGGTGCCGGCTTTTGACAGCTCAGCATGGATTCTGGCTGCAAATTCAGCCTCAATAATACCTTTTTGTGTGGCTAATTGAGGTGTAATACCGGTAACCAAACAGGCCTCAGGGTGAGGCAGACAATCGTCAGCCGGCCGACAATAAAATGTAACCGGATCTTCTAACATATTAAATTCATAATCTGTTCGAATGCCGGCAAATTGCGCCACCTTGTCTCGTTGAGGATCGGTGCCGAATGTCTCGTAATCGTGCCAATAAAAACTGTTTGTCACAGCTCTTGAAATCTTAAGAAACTGCTGTCAATGCTTTTAACACATCCGTACGACTAATCACTCCAACTAATTTGACATCATCCATAACCGGGAAACACCGAACCGAAGAGCTTTGAAACTGCTCAGCCAATTTGACGATGCTGTCATCTGGATCAACCCTGATAAACTCAGTCGCCATAAACTCTCCCACTGTACCCCCGAAATCCTGGTTATACGCAGCATCCAACACAACTTTCATACTGTCTTTTTCAGAAAACATTCCTATGAGTTTGTCATTATCATCAAGCACCGGCGCCGAGGTAATCTTATGATCCAGCATCTCCTTAATCGCTGCTAGAACATTGACATTCTTTTTAAGCGTATAAACATTCCGGGTCATATAATCTGAAATAGTTAATTTAGTTAACATCATTTTCCCTCACTTTTAATTAAATCCGATAAAATAACATCCTGCTCTTCAGCCTGAGCTTCCAGAGCCTTCCTTTTATCACACTTTTTCACACAAACACAATTACCATTATTTGCACCACCGCATGAACCTTTTATCGCACGGCGACCAAAAATAACCCCGATTGCCATTATCGCAATCACAACCAGCATAAATACAAAAGTTGCTAGAAAATAAGCCATTTTATTACCCTAAATGATTCTGGTATAAGAATAAAGAATGACAGACCTGTTAACCTGACACTCTCCTATCACAACATATACAAAACTAGACACTCTATTTGTCAGCTTAGTTCATGTTACTTTATACGTAAATACTCAGCCTGCATAGTTACCTTTATATAACAAAAAACGGGGAATTAGCTAATACCAATTCCCCGTTGTAATGAAAATTTATAATCTGCTCTCGCTAGATTATAAAAAAATCATTTATCCACCAAAGTCATCCAGCAGAATATTCTCACGCTCCACACCATTTTCCAATAGCATGTTAATCACTGAGCTGTTCATGATTGGAGGTCCACACAAGTAATATTCACAATCCTCAGGTGCTGGATGATTCTTGATATATTCTTCATACAATACATTATGAATAAAGCCAGTATAGCCTGTCCAGTTATCTTCCGGTAAAGGATCAGATAATGCCACATGCCATTCAAAATTATCATTTTCCTTGGCCAGCATATCAAAATCTTCTACATAGAACATTTCACGTTTACTACGCGCTCCATACCAGAATGTCATTTTACGCTTGGACTTCAGTCGGCGTAACTGATCAAAGATATGTGAACGCATTGGCGCCATACCGGCACCCCCGCCAACAAAGACCATTTCATTATCGGTATCACGAGCAAAGAATTCACCGTAAGGACCCGATACAACGGCCTTATCACCTGGCTTGAGACTAAAAATATACGAAGACATCTTGCCAGGAGGAACATCATCAGGCGCACCCGGAGGTGGCGTCGCAATCCTGACGTTCAGCATAATTTCCTTTTCTTCAGGATATGAAGCCATGGAATAAGCACGTAAAACCGGCTCATCGACTTTAGAGACATAGCGCCATAAGTCATACTTATCCCAATCTTCCCGATACTGTTCTTCTATATCAAAGTCCTTAAAACTAACCTCATAAGGAGGACATTCAATTTGAATATATCCACCGGCACGATAATTAATCTCTTCCCCTTCAGGCAACTCCAGTACCAACTCTTTAATGAAAGTAGCTACATTATGGTTGGATTTAACCGTACATTCCCATTTTTTAACGCCAAAGACACTTTCTTCGACTTCAATGTCCATATCATGTTTCACGGCTACCTGACAGGAAAGCCTCTCACCTTCAGCCGCCTCACGCTTGGTAATATGCGACATCTCGGTTGGCAGAATTTCACCGCCTCCTTTCAGGACCTTGACTTTACATTGTCCACAAGTACCACCGCCACCGCAGGCAGAAGGGATAAACAATTGATTTTCAGCCAAAGCAGTTAATAATTTAGAACCGACAGGCACATGAATTTTCTTCTCATGGTTGATCAGAATTTCAACATCCCCGGAGGGTACTAATTTACTTTTAGCTCCGATAATTATAAATACCAGCGCAATCACGATACCCGTGAATAAAATTACGCCTAGTGCAATTTCAAGCATTACTTATCCTTCCTACAGTTGAATTCCAGAAAAAGCCATGAAGCCTAAAGACATCAGGCCGGCACTAATAAAGGTGATACCCAGCCCTTGTAAACCGGCGGGTATATCACTGTATTTTAGTTTTTCACGAACACCTGCCATTACTGTAATCGCCAGCGCCCAGCCAAAACCACTGCCCACACCATAAACCACACTTTCGGTAAAATCATAATCTCTCTCAATCATGAACAAACTTCCACCCAAAATTGCGCAGTTCACCGTAATCAAAGGTAAAAACACACCCAAGGCATGAAATAAAGCTGGAAAAAATTTATCCAGAACCATTTCAAGAATCTGAACCAGGGCGGCAATCATGCCAATACAGCTCAATAATGACAGAAAGCTCAGATCCACACCGGTAATACCCATCCACGATAGTGCATCTTCTTTCAGCAACGTATGGTAAATAATATTATTGACGGGCACGGTAATTGCCTGAACAACTAATACCGCAACACCTAAACCAATCGCAGTGGAAACCTTTTTGGAAACCGCCAGGAATGTACACATTCCCAGGAAAAAGGCCAATGCCAGGTTTTCAACAAAAACCGCTTTAATAAAAAGACTGATATAAGCTTCCATTAGTGGTGCCCCCCTTCTCCATGCGCGATGTCCAGAATTTTAAAATCCGGCTCTTCAACTTGTTCGGGCTTCCATTGTCTGAATACCCAGATAATCATTCCGATAATGAAGAAAGCACTCGGTGGAAGCAGCATCAATCCATTGGGATCATACCAGCCACCGTCTTTGGCCAAAGGAAAAATCTCAATTCCCAATAATTTACCTGAACCAAACAACTCTCTGAAGAACGCAACAATAATCAAAATCAAGCTGTAGCCCAAACCATTGCCAATACCATCAATAAAACTGGCCAATGGAGGATTTTTCATGGCATAGGCTTCTGCCCGCCCCATAACGATACAGTTGGTAATAATCAAACCGACAAATACCGAAAGCTGTTTGCTGATTTCATAAGCAAATGCTTTCAATATCTGATCAACCACGATAACCAATGAAGCAATAATCGTCATTTGAACAATAATACGAATACTACCGGGAATATGATTTCTGATTGAGCTGATAGCAGCACTGGAACAGGCCGTGACCGATGTCAAAGCCAGCGCCATAATCAATGAGGTTGACATTTGCGAGGTAACCGCCAATGCAGAACAAATACCCAGAACCTGCAAGGTAATGGGGTTGTTGCTGACCAACGGCTCAAGCAATACTTTTTTTGTTTCTTTATCTATAACAGCACTCATGATTATCTCCTAACCATTGCTTCTGATTTTATCCAGATAGCGTTTAAATCCATCTTCGCCCATCCAGAATTTAATTAAGTTACTGACACCGTTACTGGTTAAGGTTGCACCTGCCAAACCATCGACCTTATAAACCGCATCAGGTTTTGATGGATCGACATTACCCTTAACCAGGGTTAATGCAACATTTCCATTCTCATCGTAGACTTTTTTACCTTTCCACAATGCACGCCAGTTTGGATTAACAACCTCACCGCCTAAGCCCGGCGTTTCTGCCTGGTCATAAAAGTTGATACTTTTAACTGTTTGACCATCTGCTTCAAGAGCCAGAAATCCATACATGGTTGACCATAAACCATAACCATGAACCGGTAGAATGATAGAGTCGATTTTATCACCCTTTTTCACCAGATAGACTTTGGCTATTTTTGCCCGTCTTCTGATGTGTGCAATATCCTTTTCAGGGGGTATCGCCACACTCAGCTCTGGATCTTTCACAGCTTTACGCTGATCATATTTTGCAGGATCCATATCCTCAACATAATCACCTGTTTCCAGATCCACCAGTTTCTCTTCAACCAGTTCTGCAAATGCCTGGTGAATATCAGTATCCTCAGTCAGCAAGCCCGCAACATCAAGAATATTCTTCTTCATGTCCATGGCTTTGTTTTCAATTTGCAGAGGTTTTAAAGCAACGGCTGAAAAAGAAACCAGAATCGCACATACAAAGCTTAAAGATAAAGCTACCGCAATGGTCTTTTCCAGACTGTCGTTACTCAGTGATAATATTTTATCGGCATAAGTTTTGAACTTTTGGTAATGTTCGCAACTTTCCAGTCGTTGTTTTAAATTTCCGTTAGACATGACGTTTCATCCTTCTTCTAATATTTGTCTGAACGACAAAATAATCAATAACAGGCGCAAACATATTAGCAAACAGAATTGACAACATCATTCCTTCTGGAAAGGCTGGATTGACAACTCTTACCAACACCACCATAACACCGATTAAAACACCAAAAATCCAACGACCGGTATTGGTCATTGCCGCACTGACGGGGTCTGTTGCCATATAAACCATACCAAAGGCAAAACCACCGACTGTCAGGTGCCAATACCAGGGAAAATCGAACATCGGATTGGTATCACTACCAATAACATTGAACAAAACAGAGGTGGCAATCATCCCAATCAATACACCCGCCATAATTCGGTATGAAGCGATACGGGTATAAAGCAAAAAGGCCGCCCCGATCAAAATGGCAATTGTTGAAGTTTCTCCGATAGAACCCGGCATAAATCCCATGAAAGTTTGCAACCAGCCATAACCGGCTTCCTGTACAGATTCCAGTCCGCCTTGTGCAGCCAGACCTAACGGAGTCGCCATGGTATAACCATCGACACCGACCCAGACAGAATCACCAGAAATGGATGCCGGATAAGCAAAGAATAAAAATGCACGCCCTGTCAAAGCCGGGTTTAAAAAGTTTTTACCGGTTCCACCAAAGACTTCTTTACCGATGACAATACCAAATGATATACCCAAGGCTACCTGCCAAAGTGGCATATCAGGCGGCATAATCAGGGTATATAACATTGAAGACACCAAAAAGCCCTCGTTCACTTCATGTCCGCGAACAGTGGCAAATAATACTTCCCAGATACCACCTACCGCGAGTGTCACGATATAAATAGGTAAAAAGTACAATGCCCCATGAACTAAATTGGAAACAGGATTCATCGGGTTATAACCAAACAGGGACATTGGAATACTGCGCCAGCTATCGACCTTTTCAAGGCCCATAGCCTGTATTGCCAGGTTTGCCTGGTATCCTGTGTTGTACATTGCCATCAATATACAAAAGAATGTGGCAATTACTACAAAAGTCATGGTTCGTTTCAGGTCATTGCCATCACGAACATGAGTTTTACCGCGTGTTACATCAGCTGGTGTATAAATAAAAGTATCCACCATCTCGTAGAGACCGTAATACTTTTCAAATCGACCACCTTTTGTAAAATACGGCTCTATACTGTCTAAAAAGTCTCTAGCCGACATTATCCTTCCTTCTCGATTTTAGTTAAATTCACTCTGAGCACAGGTGCAAAATCGTGCTTGCCAGGATCGACAAAAGTAAATAACGACATATCTTCTTCCACCAGTTCCAGACAACCTAACAACTGGGCCTGATCACTATCTGCGATAACCAATGCCTTCAATAAAGGTGTTGCCAGAATATCCAGCGGCATCACCATTTCATAGACGCCCACCGGAACAATAGCGCGATTACTGCCATTTTTGTCAGTTGTAAAAGGAAATAAGCGGCTGCGATCACGGCTAGTCACATATACGTTTAAAGCGGAATATTTATTTTTGCCTGGAACAATCCAGCCAAACAATTCACGTTCGCGACCTTCTTTAAGTGCAGAAACCTGTAAACTGTAACAGCCCAGATAAGCCAGCTCATCGGCCGCCTTATGGCCATATAAAACAGACCCTGAAACGACTCTGTTCTCTACCGACTCATCCAGCTCATTTTGGACTAAATCATCAGTGGAAGCACCCACTCGTGTTTTTATCAGCCTGGGCTTTTTAACGGTGGGGCCCGCCAGTGATACAACCCGCTCCACATCAATCTGACCACTGGTAAACAGTGCGCCAATAGCTATGACAGCCTGATAATCAATATGCCAGACCATCTTGTCGATATTAACGGGATCCAGCAAATGAATGTGAGTACTGGGCAGTCCTGCAGGATGCGGCCCTGAGAATTCAGCGGTTTCAGCTGCTTCATGATCGGGTATATCTGCACCTGTGGCCTTACATAAATAGGTTTTGCCTTGAGTCAGCTTGGAAATAACCGTTAAGCCATTAGCAAAGTCTTTGGCGCGCTGTTTAATCACAACAACAGGATCTGCCGCCAAGGGACGGGTATCAATGGCTGTGATAAAAATGGAACTTGGACTGCTGTCCGATGCCGGAACTTTTCCGTACGGCCGAGTCAAAAATGAAGTCCACAAGCCAGATGCCAGCAAATTCTCCTTGACCTTGTCGGCATCCAGATCTTTAAGTTCTGAATCTTTGTATTTTTTAAAAGTCTCCTGTTCGGTACCTTGCAGCTCGATAACCACCGACTGCAGTACTCTTCTTGCTCCTCGGTTAATGGCTTTAACCACACCTGCTCCAGGTGCCGTAAAATTAACCCCGGGATTTTTTTTGTCAGTAAAAAGGACTTGACCAAGTTTAACCTTGTCCCCTTCACTCACCATCATTTTCGGCTTAAGGTCAACATAATCCGCGCCTAACAGGGCAACGGATTTTACCTTATTACCGTCTTCAATTTTTTGTTCGGGCCTGCCGGTAATCGGCAGATCCAAACCTTCTTTAATCGTAAATTGCATAGTGAATAAGCCTGCTCTCCAGACAAGTTGCAGCTAACAACCCCCTCGCTCCAAACCACAAAAACAAGAGGCACTTCAAGACATAAAACCCGAATATTACACCACATCTAACCTTCATTAACAATGAGAAAAACACGGTTAATGCTAATGAAGCAGACAGGGTCAGTCATAATCCGGCTTATTTTTTAACTTCAATCTGAATCCGCATTACCATCGCGAATTTAACTTCAACAACATAATTTTGTTACGGCCACCCCAAACCTCCCGTCAAATCCTCAATAAGAACACAAGGCTTTAAGAACACAAGGCTTTCAGATATCAACACATTTATTAATATCAAAATCATCGACCAGCTTTCTTCCATAATAACCCCGCGGATTACTCAATATCCGGGTTCCGGCTATCCTGTAATCTCCAGGACTATGAATATGCCCATGAAACCAGGCTTCAATTTCATGCTCATGCATCCATGCTTTTAAATCATTACAATACGCCAGCTTTTTCAATGCCATCGGACTGTCATTCCAACTCCATTCCGTCGGGGCATGATGAGTTATCACAACGGTTTTCCCATCAAATGGCTCATTTAACTTTTCTTCCAGCCATTTTTTAGAGTGAATACTAAAACCGGAAAACTTTTGCTGATCCAGCTTATTTCCCTGATAGATAATTTTCCTGAAGTCATTCAACGTATGCCCCAAAGCATCCGCTTTCTCCTCTCCTTCGACATAAAGATCAGTCCATAGGGTACAGCCTAAAAATCGCACACCCTGAAAAACAAGCTCATCATTTTCCAAAAAGAAAATCTGTGTTCCCTCACATGCACTCCTGATGGAAGACAATGTTTTTTCATATTCTTCTGAATAAAACTCATGATTACCGGCCACATAAATAACCGGCTTTCCGAAAGTTTTTAGCCAGTCAACTCCCTGAACAAACACGCCAATATCGCCGGCTGCAATAATTAAATCAGCATCATTGTCAGGCTTGTTTAATTCACCAAATTCAAGGTGTATGTCCGAAAAAAAATTTATCCTCACATCCAGGCTCTTATCTTTCTTTGTATAGGGTATAATTTACGCATTGAAACTAGATTATAGTTAACTTCAGATTTTTTTTAGATTTCTTGAACATACTGATTACCCATGACCATTAGTCCACGCAAAAAAACACAGCAAGTTCTTGTCGGCGATATTAAAGTTGGCGGCGGCGCACCCATTGTTGTCCAGTCCATGACCAACACCGACACAGCTGATGCCGAAGGCACCGCACAACAGATTATGGATCTGGCCAGCGCAGGTTCCGAACTGGTTCGAATCACAGTCAATACGGAAGAAGCAGCTAGAGCCGTTGCCGATATAAAAAACAAATTGCTGCAAAAAGGATATACAACGCCCATCGTTGGTGATTTCCATTTTAATGGCCACAAACTGCTGGAAAAATATCCAGACTGCGCCCAGGCACTGGATAAATTCAGAATCAATCCGGGCAATGTCGGTCGTGGTAAAAACAGAGACCCACAATTCCAGCATATGATTGAAATGGCCTGTCAGTACGACAAACCAGTCCGTATCGGTGTTAACGGAGGCAGCCTGGATCAATCGGTACTTACTCGACTACTGGATGAAAACAGACAGCTCGAAACGCCCAAGGAACTCCCTGAAGTAACCCGTGAAGCCATAGTTATTTCAGCGCTGGAAAGCGCTGCAAAAGCACAGGAATATGGCCTGGGTAAAGATAAAATCATTCTTTCCTGCAAAATCAGCAATGTTCAGGAGCTCATCAGTATTTATGAAGATTTGTCGGAACGTTGTGATTATGCACTCCATCTGGGGCTGACTGAAGCAGGGATGGGCTCTAAAGGTATTGTTTCGTCATCGGCTGCATTGGCAGTGCTTATGCAGCAAGGCATTGGTGACACCATCCGGATTTCACTGACACCCGAACCGGGTGCCGCCAGAACCAAAGAAGTCATTGTCGCTCAGGAACTACTGCAATCGATGGGATTCAGATCCTTTACCCCAATGGTTATTGCCTGCCCGGGTTGTGGACGGACAACCAGTGATTATTTCCAGCGACTAGCCCAGGAAATACAAGCCTTTCTTCGCGAACAAATGCCGGTCTGGAGAAAACAGTATCACGGTGTAGAAGAAATGGAAGTGGCGGTTATGGGCTGTGTCGTCAATGGCCCAGGAGAAAGTAAAAATGCTAATATAGGCATCAGCTTGCCCGGCACCGGCGAGTCTCCCGTTGCACCAGTCTACGAAGACGGCGTAAAAACAGTTACCTTAAAAGGTGATCATATTGCCGAAGAATTTCAACAACTGGTCATAAAATACATAGACTCACATTACCAGGCACAATAAATAACCAGAATAACCTGCGGCTTTATTCGGTACAGTTCAACTCATCTTTCTCCTAAGGTGCAAGTATCTGTAAAGCCCAGGAAAATTTTCTGCATTTTCTATCTTTTTAGACTATACCTTTAGCTATTGTTTTTTTAATTCTGGTTTTGGCTTATGGATAGTTCAATTGGCGTCATCGGGCTTGGCAGAGTCGGGCGCAGCATACTCCGCACCTATTTCACACAACCCAACAAAAGGCACTTTAATATTAAAGTGATCTGCGATGTCATGCCCATCTCTCAGGTTGCCTACCTGCTGGCTCAGGACAGCACCTATGGTTCAGCTCCCTACCCTATTCAGATTGAAGATGACCAGCTGATTATTGACGGTCATTGCATCCGCTATCTGCAGGTTGACAGGCGACAAACCCACAAGGAAAAATATTTTCTGACCGAATTAAAAAAGCTTAACCTGGATATCCTTGTTAATGCCACAGGGGTAGCGCAAATTGATGACCTGCGTCACCTGATTAGTCTTGATATTTGTAAAAAAATTCTTTGTAGCTGGAATATCAGCGGCGGGGATGCCAGCCTGGTATATGGCGTTAATCATCATATTTATGACCCTGCCAATCATCATATTGTTTCAGCCAGCACCTGCACAGGAAATGCCCTGGCCCCATTACTGATGATACTGGACAAACATTTTGGCGTTGAATTTTCCAGAATCATCACCATTCACCCTGCCTTATCCGACCAACATATTCTGGATGGTTACCATAAACACTCCCATTTAGGACGCACCACAGCCGCCTCGGTTATTCCGACCAGCACCAATGTTGCCGACTCAGCCGCATTAGCCCTCCCCCAACTAAAAGGTAAACTGGATTCATTTTCATACCGGGTACCTACCGAAATTGTCTCCATCATGGATATTTCGGCACAACTAACTCAAGCCACAACACTCGATGACATAAAAAGCCTGTTCATTCAGTATGAAAAGGACCAACTGGCCGGGATTATTCATTGTGACACCGGCAGCTTCGGACATGAAAAAGTCAGTATTGATTTCATAGGAACCGAATTTTCCAGCATCGTCCTGATGAACCATTTAAGCGTTAACAACAAAAATATTGGCATTTCAGTGATGCACGATAACGAACGCGGCTATTGCAGCCGTGCGCTGGATATTCTGAATGTTATGGTTGAAAAACTATAAAAACGGGCTATTTAACAGCAAGGACCCATTTAATATTCTGAATAATTCATAGTCATATCACTTTAGAAAACTGCTGAGTCTTTTTCTGCAAATAGCGGTCAAAAACCATACAGATATTTCGTATTAACAAGCGACCGGCCGGTAATACCTGGATATGATTTTCGTCTAAAACCAACAAGCCGTCAGTCTGCATTTGCTGGATACGAGCCAGTTCATCAGCAAAATACTGCTTAAAATTTATCTGAAAATCTTTTTCTATGGCCTTAAAGTCGAGATTAAAATGACAAATCAAAGCCGTAATGACTGCTCTTCGTAATTTGTCATCATCTGTCAAATCAACCCCTTTAAACACCGGTAATTTTCCCTGTCCAACCAAGGCATCGTAACTATCCAGATCTTTTACATTCTGAATATAGGCATCACCCACCCGACCGATGGAAGTGATTCCAAAACCCACCAGGTCACAATCAGAATGGGTTGAATAGCCCTGGAAATTTCTATACAACTTTCCTTGCCGCTGGGCGACAGCCAATTCATCATCTGGCAAGGCAAAATGATCCATGCCAATATACACATAACCGGCATCGGTCAGTTTTTTCCCCGCCATTTTTAAAATATCCAGCTTCATTGCCGGATCTGGCATATCCGCTTCATTAATCTGTCTTTGT
>Ga0256833_1002531_pt1 | contig 12792 bp, 11 predicted proteins | sample 356284metaG_FD_190535 | JGI IMG/M metagenome (GOLD analysis project Ga0256833, IMG submission 190535) | Hydrothermal vent microbial communities from Mid Atlantic Ridge, Atlantic Ocean - 356-284 | ecosystem: Environmental > Aquatic > Marine > Hydrothermal vents | place: Atlantic Ocean: Mid...
TAGTAAGGCTCTTGATACTCAATATAGCCCAATATAAATAGCACTGATAAAAACAGTATAACAATCATTTTTATATGCTTTTGTTTCTCTTTTACTCTTGATACACCAACCACATAAGATAGAAAAAAGACTACCATAAATAGATGTTGAACTCTATAACCATAAAATCTGTCCAACATTGTAACCAGTAGTGAAGTAGAGACTCCATATAGAAGTTGAAGCCATCTATTATTAGGTGTTACAGGTGGGTCTGTTAGCATAAAATATATAAAGAGCATAAAAGTTACAGAGTACAATCTTCTATATATATCTTCAAATATTACAGTTGGGTCATAAAATATAATAAAGTAGTATTGAAATAGCAGATAACTACCCAAAAAAGCCAATGATATAATCCATCTATCTACTCTCACCAAGATTGCCATTGCTAAAGTAAACACAACCATAGAGAGCCATAACTCATCTCCTAACTGACCTGTAATGGTATGAGCCTTATTGTAAAAAAGTAGCAATATAATAACAATAGCAAAATTTGATGGATTAAATATATGTCTCCCCTCTAATAGTAAAAAATGTTTTTGAAAAAGTGCAAAAAATATAGCAATAAAATAGACCCATAAATAGGAGGAGTAGAGTAGAACAATAATGCCAATAGCTGTTGATATTGCTGAGTAGGAGAGATGAAACTCTCTATTTTTGTTAAAAAGAAGAAGAGAATGCTCTATAAAGATAGCAAATAGTAAAATAGCTACTATATCTATCCAAGATGAATAGATATAGGCTGTTAATAGACCTAAAAGAGCTATAAGAAGTAGATTGACTGCTTGATGAAGCTGAATAGAGAGCATCTAAACCCTCTACTTCCCATCAATAATTTTATCTGCCTCTTTAAATACTTTATCTACATTATCACGAATCCATTTTCTATCCATCCACTCTTCTGGACGAACTTCTACCCCTTGAACTAAAATTCCAAAGTGTAAATGGTCTCCCAATGCAAGACCACTTTTCCCTGTTTTAGCTATAACTGTTCCAGCAGAAATATGGTCTCCCTTTCTTACCAAAATTGTTGAACAGTGACCATATAGAGTATAGAGTCCTAACCCATGGTCAATCATAGGCATATTTCCATAAATACCATTATCTTCATCATTTACCACTACTCCTGCATTAGAGCTAACGACACTTGCCATCTTTGTACTTGCCATATCTAATCCTACGTGATAAGATTCAGAGACAACATTATCTTTTGTCTCATAATAGTAGTATCTATGGTCACCAAAAGAGGCAACTTTTGCAGCATTTTTTAACGGATAAAACTTTTTAATTTTCCAACTATCAATCATCTCATCAGATACATTTTTTGCAAGAGCATGAATATGCTCCTCATTTTCAAGTCGCATAGTCTCATTAACTGCTTTTAATTTCTCCAATCTATTTTCAATGGTTGAATATTTTGGTTCTGTTGCTATTAAGTCTGAAATTTTTCCATCAATAAATTTATCTTTTGCCTGAATGGTTGAAGTACGATACTTTTTACCTAATAGATAGAGAGGAATATTTACAATACGTTTATTACCTGCCATATCTTCAGCATGTATATTGGCTGTAAAGTTCTCCTTATTAAAAGGCCATGCAATAAGTGTTGCATAATACCCCTCTTTTTTATAGGGCTGTGCTTTAAAAAATCTACCCCCTGCCTCAACAAAAAAGCTCTTTAAAGCATCATCTTTGACTTGAAAAACTACCAATGCAGAACCACCACGTGTAATTGAGTAGGAGTTAGACAAAATATTAACGTTAGGACGTTTGTAATCTACCTTTACAGTAATAACTTTAACTAATCTGTTTCCTTGAAGAAAATTCCAATTACTCTTATCTGTAGCTTTTATTATAAGTTTTAAATTAGTAGCTCTTGGGTCTAAGAGTACCCCATTAACTGCTTTTTTAGGATAGTTAATCTCAATAACTTTTTCATTAGTATTCTCAAGTAGTAACTCATTTGCAACTGTAATCGTATTTACACCATCACTAATTTGTACATCATATGATTTTAATGGACTCTCATCTGTAACTTTAATCTTTAAAGGGTCTTTTCGGTTCCAATAGATAAAATTTGCAACATCAACAGTTGGTACATTTCTCTCAAAACTTTTTGAAGTATAGATAAATGCCCCTGCTCCAATAAATGCCAATAAAATAATTATCCATAAAGAGCTTGAACCTCTATCTCTTCCATATCCACGTCTGCGTCTATAACTCATAAAATAATCCTCTTTTTTTTATCAAAATTAAATAGATGTTGAATTTTAGCGAAATGAAGTAAAATCTTTAAGCACTTTTAGCAAATTTCAACTATATAAAACCTAAAATAGTAATTTACACTAACTCTAACCCTCTATTTTCATAGATAGGTCAATCCAGTTTGCTTGGTGAATAAGAGAACCCGATGAGATAGCATCAACTCCAGTTTTTGCAATATCTTCAATTGTATCAAGAGTAACATTACCACTCGCTTCTAATAAAATATGAGGATAATTACTATTTCGATATTGAACTACCTTATAAATTAATTCATTACTCATATTATCGCACATCACAATATCTGCACCTGCACCCATTGCCTCTTTGACTCCTTCAAAATCTTCACACTCAATCTCAACTTTAGAGGTAAAAGGTATTTTTTTGCGAACTTCAACCATAAAATCTTTAAGATTATCAATAGTCTTAAGGTGTGTATCTTTTAACATTAAACAATCATCTAAACCCATTCTGTGGTTAATCCCTCCACCACAACGAACAGCATATTTTTCAAACTCTCTCAATAGTGGTCTTGTTTTTCGTGTATCTAAAAGTTTTACACCATAAAGTTCAATTTTTTTAACAAATCTATTGGTTAAAGTAGAGATAGAAGAGGCATGAAGAGCAATATCTAAAATAGAACGCTCTAATGAGAGAATTGCTTTGGAGTCTCCATAGATAAAAAGTAGCTTCTCTCCTGCAACAAAAGAGTCACCATCACAGACCCTCCACTCTAGTGCTAAATTATACATTGATGCAACTATTTCAATATATTCAACACCTGCAAAAATACCATCTGACTTTGCAATAATGTAGGCTCTTACCTCTTTTGAAGTAGAGATACGAGAGAAGAGGTCACCACGCCCTATATCTTCAGCCACCATAGCTTCTATAAATTTATGCTTTAACATTCTATATCCATATTCTTTTGAGCAATTATATCATTAAGAGCTTTTTTTTTGATATAATTCACCTAAAAAAGAATATTATTATGGCAATCAATCTAATAGCAAAAAATAAAAAAGCTTATCATGACTATGAAATACTTGAAAAGTATGAAGCAGGTATTGTTCTGCAAGGGTATGAGGTAAAGGCACTTCGTGCAAAAAGAGCCAACCTAAATGACTCTTTTTGTCGTTTTATAAAAGGTGAACTACACCTTATGAATACACACATTGCACACCTAGATACAACCAACAAAAACTTTGCAAGAGATACAAGAAGCCCTAGAAAACTACTACTACATACAAAAGAGTTAGATAAACTCTTTGAAAAAGTACAAAAAGATGGTTTAACTATTGTTCCTCTAATGCTCTATTTTAATGAAAGAAACTTTGCTAAGGTTAGCATTGCCGTAGCAAAAGGTAAGCAACTACACGACAAGCGAGAGAGCATGAAACGAAAAACCCAACTTAGAGAAGCAGCACAAGCAATGAAAAACTATAGATAGTTACTCTCTAATCTCAACTACTGTATTTTTATCTACTCTACTCCAAACATCGTCCATTCCCCTATTTGTCATTGCTATACACCCAATAGTCCAATCGTGTTCCAAAGTATAATCATCTCCATGTCCGTCCCAATTCCAAGGCACTTGTGCATGAAAAGTAATACCTCCACCAGGGTTAAAACCAAGCTCTCTTGAACGTCTTCTATCCTCTTCATTTGGGTAAGAGATAAGTATCTCTTTATAATATTTAGGGTCTGTTCTAATATCTACAATAGAGTAGATACCTTCAGGAGTTTTATAGTCACCCTCCTTTAACTTTGTTCCTACTGGGTTCTTACCAAGTGAAATTCTATGTCTGCTTAACACTTCACCATTCTCATCAAAAAGAACCAAGACTCTTTTTGACTTAACCACTACAATTTTTGCAGCTCTACCCTCTTGCAATATCTCATCATTCTGTTGCCAATCAAATAGAGTATCATCAATTATTGCACCTGAAGTAGTAGTAATAGTAGTAGTATTTCTATCACCTCTTATATCTTTGTTAGGTTTCACATTTTTAGAACAACCTGTCAATATTAAAAGTAAAAAAAGTACCAATCCTAATATTTTACCCATCTACTACTCCTTTTCTGTTAAAAACTGCTACTAAAGCAACATAATTTTATAAATATTAATTGTATAATTAAAAGAGTTTAAATCAAATTAAAAAAGGAAAATCATGAAACATCTATTTAAACGCACCGTTGTACTACTTAATGAAATTGGAAATATAGAGAATATTTTAAAAAAAGCTATTGAACTATCAAACAAGCACAACACTACCCTAGAGGTACTTTTTGTGCATGAAGAGCCTCTTTTTTCTCTACCTGACTACTTTATTTCAGAAGATAAAATAGAAGAGGATAGATTTGATACTCAAAAGATTAAAGAGCATATAGAAGATATTATTCAAAATCTTAATCCTAAAAATAGTCACTCTATTCTAGTTCGAATAGATGATAGTGTTAACCAACTTATAGAGTATGGAAAAGAGCAAAAAGAGATATTAGTAGTAACTAACTACAATAGAGAGTTGACTCCTCAACTTATTAAAAAAAGCTCCTACTCCTTTTGGATTATAAAAAATGAGTATAAAGAGTACAGCAATATAGTTTTACCTTTAGATTTAACTGAACTATCAAAAAAAGCTATTAAGATAACGCAACATCTATTTTCAACTTCATCACTACGAATTGTTCATGACTATCGTTACTTAATTGATAGACTATATATTCAAGAGGAGTACCTACAAGTTGCACCTGTTGCAACTACTCTTGACCTAGAGATTAACAAAAAGCTAAAGAAGAGACAAAAATCACATTTTGAAGAGTATAAAAAAATCTATGATATAGAGGGTGATTTTATAGAGGAGCAACATCTTTTAAAAGATGACTTAGCCAACTATATCAATGAACATAAAGCAGAACTAACTGTAATGTATCGACAAGATGGTGAACTCTTCTTCTCCCCTACTCTAATAGAAGAGCTTATCAAGTTAATATCTACTGATTTCTTAATTTTAACTATTGAGTAACAGATGATAATCATAATAAATATCTTAATAATAAATATTAACTAAAATAAAGATATATTATTTAAGTACAAAAATGCTAAAGTATCTTACCAAAAATTAAAGGATGATATATATGAAGTTACTATTAAGCTTAATGATTACAGGAACAGCACTATTTGCAGGAGGAGATATTCTTCCAGTTAAACCAATTACTAGATTTGAGAAACCAGTAGTTGTATCAAAACCAGCTCCAAAAGGTTGTTATAAACCAAACATTAAAAAATGTCCAGATTGTGCTGATGTAGCAGAGTTATGTCCTGATGACCCAAATTTACCAATTGCACAAACAGTTCCATGTGAAGGTCTTCTTCGTCAACAAGCTGGTCACTAAAAATTAAACTCTTATCACCTCTTTGGTGATAAGTAATACAACCCCCTTCTCTCACTCCATCTATATTTTTTATCTCTATCTATCCAACTAAAATATAAATCACCAGAGTTTCGCCATGCATCTAAGAGAATGCTTCTTACTATTCCATCTCCTTTCGCACTTACGCAGAGAGCATTATGCTCATTTAAGTAACCAATATTGGCACTAACAGCATGAAAAGAGAAACTCCTATACTCTCTCTTTTTAAGATAATGCCACAAATCACTTGCCCACTCATGACAGAGTCCACGCTTTTTTAAACCTATATTAACCAAACTATTTTGTAACCATGGAAAAGCTATAGCTCTATACTCCTTAGCTAATCTATAGCTATAATTAACACTACTTTTAGCTAAGTCGTAAGCCTCTGCTCTATCTACTTTTGGAGACAACAGAAGTAACATATTCTCTAATCTATAAATTTTATCTTGGCGATAGTTCACTGTTAGCTCTTTTACAGCACACCCCAAAAAAAGAGATGAGATAAGAACAAACCTAAACAATAGAGACATAGAGTAGAGATAAATAGTTATATATAGCAACTAAAAGAGATACTGAGATAGCCAAATAGACCCAAACAAATCGTGGCTGTTTTGCAACAACAAGCCCACCTATAACTCCAGCAACTAAGCCACCCACATGAGCAGAGACATCAATAGAGGGGAAGAGAAAACCAATTACAAGATTAATCAGCAATATAACTCCAAAATCTTTCATAAATGCCATAAACTGTTCTCTCATTCTATTTCGATGAACAAAAGCAAACCCTGCTAATGCACCAAAAACTCCAAATATAGCTCCACTTGCTCCTACTGCCCAACCATCTGGGTGCATATAGATAGAAGTAAAAGCTCCAAAAAATGCAGAGATGAAGTAGATAGACAAATAGGCAAACTTACTAAAAAGTCTCTCAACTACTCTTCCTACCATGTATAAAGAGAGCATATTCATAACAATATGTGTCCCACCAGAGTGTAAAAATATTGAGCTAACCAATCTATAAATCTCACCTTTAACTACAACCCAATAACCACTCAATGCACCCTCTTGATAGATAAAATTTTCAAGTGATGGGATAAGTATAGGAGTAAGAAAAATAGTAATATTCAAAATAATTAACAAATAGGTTAAGGGGTACTCTTTAAATTTAGATAAATAGCTCATGTAGTTTCCAATTTTTTATTTATGATACCAAAAAGCCACTAAACAAACCAATAGCAAAAAGAGTAGAAACTAAAAGTAGGAGATAAAATAGCCATCGTGAGAATATTGCACAAAAAGATAGAAGTAGATATAAACCTCCATAATATGATGGCAGTAAAAAGAGATGCTCTTTGGCTTCAAGTGTAAAAAGTTTTATGAGCATTGTATCAAAAATATCACCAACTCCAAATAGGTGTAAAAGCATACTTATTGGGTAAAAAAGAGAAAATATCAATGAGAGAATAGGTGAAAAAATCTGTAAAGAGCTAACCAAAGGAAAAATCATATGTACAATTGGCAACATTAAGATAAAAATTACAACACTTATAAGTAGAGTCATTAAATATCTATTTACTGTTGAGAAGTAGTGCAGTAGCAAAAAGATATAAAATACCCCTGCAACTGAAAACCAAAAAGCTAAAGAGAGTAGCAACATTGGAAAGATAACCAATAAAATTAAAACAACCGTTACTAAAAAAGTAATTGAGATTAACTCTACTCCTAAAAGTAGAACAATCCACCCAACTAACATCATAGTATATGAACGAACTAATGAGGGAGGAGAGCCTACAAACCAAACATACCAAGCTAGAAGTAGTAAAACCATAAAACCAATATCAAAAAGGTCAAAACGATAAGGGAAAAACCTCTGCTGTAGAGGTCGATAAAAAATTCTAAGTAGAAAAAATAGTAGAGAAGATAAGATAGCCAAATGAAAGCCACTTAGAGCAATAAGATGGCTCACACCTAAAGTTGAAACTCTATTTCGTAAAGATTTCTCTATAGGTGTAGCAAAGTAGATAGCTTTATAGAAACTTCTTATCTCATCATTGTGATGTTGCCTCTCAATAAAGGTAAAAATATCCCTCTTTGGACTCTCTTCATCATCATAAATCTCTCGAACCAAAGAGGAGATATATGGTGTTCCTAAATAGTCAAGAAAATGCATCTTCTTGTTAGGAAAAAGCTTCAAACGTATCTTAGAAGTTATCTCCTCTTGACGTATTTTAGTACGAGAAAAAAAGTTCATATCTAAAGCAGGACTATAGAGCTTTAAAATAGTATGATACTCATTCTCTTTCCACTTCTCATAGGCTTGAATTACCTCTACATCGCTATAATAAAAAGGTTTCTCTCGAAACTCTTGGAACTCTCCATATAGAAAAAATAGTCGTACAAAAAGTAGCAACAGAAGCAGTAGCACTGCCAACCAAAACTCTTTTAAATTTAAAAAAAGTTTCGGTTTTTCAAGCATTCAAAATACCTAAATTGTTGGTAGTTCTATATTCCCCATATCTCGGGTATCCATATTTCCATCCTCTTCATAAATAACTTCAAATGGAACATCTCTACCTCCACCTTTTGGTGCATCTACAAAGCGAGTAAATCGTTTTTGGAATATAAGTCGAACTGTTCCTGTAGGTCCATTTCTATGCTTACCTACAATAAGCTCGGTCTCCTCTTCTGGTTTATTCTGAAACGTATTCTCATACTCTTTACCCTCAGCTTTTGCCTTCATCTCTTTCTCTTTTTCAGCAGCCTCACGATAGACATCATCACGATAGACAAACATTACTATATCGGCATCTTGCTCAATAGAACCAGACTCTCTAAGGTCACTAAGCATCGGTCGTTTGTTATCTCGACTCTCAACTCCACGATTTAACTGTGAAAGAGCAATAATTGGTATTTGAAGCTCTCTAGCCAACTGTTTTAATCCTCTTGATATTTCAGAAATAACCTGCTGTCTCCCCTCTTTATTATCTCCACTCATTAGTTGTAGATAATCAATAATAGCCATACTAATCTCAGGGTGTTGCCCTTTAAGTTTACGCAATTTAGAACGTACATGATGAATGGTAGCCATTCCTCCATCGTCCACAAAGAGCTTACGACTTGCCATCTTATCGGCTGATTTAGAGAGATTACTCCACTCATCATCTGTCAAATCCCCTACTCTAAGCTTCTGCAACGGAATAGAGGTCTCCGTAGAAAGTAACCTAAGCATCAACTGTTCAGCTGGCATTTCAAGTGAGAAAAATGCTACGCCTTCCCCTCTCTCTATGGCTTTTTGGGTCATGTTTAGAACTAATGAAGTGTTATGCGTAACTGTCATATCTTCAAGTAAAAACAACTTATTCCCATCTATCTCAAAACCATAATAGTCATCTACTTTATCAAATTCTACTTTAATACCTGTATATTCTATTTCATCAGAAACACTATATTTATCTGAATAACTGAAAGAGAGCTTTGAAAAGTCAAGTTTACTTTTGTACCCCTTATAATTACTCTTAAATTTAGTGGACTTCTCTAAATATTCCGAAACCTCAATATTTAAAATATCGCCATGTTTATCTTTCCCCTCATTTCGAGAACGCTTAAGTGATAAAATATGCGACTTATTAACCCTATAATCTATCCCTTTATTTTGACGAACCCAATACATCTCTTCACGTCCACGAGCCAAAGAGAGTACTTTTCTAGGCGTTGAATCATCACCCATTAACTCATCACCCACCACAATATCTTCTACTTTTTTTAACTCTCCAGAGTACATTAATACCTTTGTGCCTTTTCCCAAACATTTCCCCATCGCAGGTCTAGCAGCTACAATAATAAGGTCACCCTTACCAAACCCTTGTGTATGGTCATTTAGATTATGGAACCCTGTATCAACCCCAAGAAGTTTTGAGTTTCCCAACGCTTTTAGACGATTTATCTCTTCTATCATAGAGAGAGTTATCTCTTTTGACTCTCTAAAATCTTCACTCGTACTATCTTGAGTAATCTCATAGAGCTTTCGCTCTACCATATTCATAACCTCTTCGGTTGGTAGGTCATCTTCTATAGTCAATTTTTTAATAGTAGTTGCCAATGTTGCCAAAGCTCGTTTTGTTGAACGTGATTTAATCTCAGCTAAATAGGCATTGGTGTTGGAGATAGGATTTGAAGCCAATACATCTAAAAGAGCAACCTCATCGTAATCTCCATTACTACTCAATTTTGTCTTTAAAAACTCTTCATCTATTGGTTTATCTTCTCGTATCAACTCCTCCATTGCCACAAAAAGGTGTTGATGAAAAGGTAGATAGAAATCTTGTACTTTTAACTTTGATGCTATCTCTTCAAAAATTTGAGGGTCAAATATAATTGCTGAAAGAACTGCCCTCTCTATATTTAAGTTATATATATTTTCACTCACTCTTTAAACCCCTAAAAAAATTATCTATTCTCTTTAGCAAACGCTTCAACCTCTTCTACAAATCTGTCAACCAACTCATTTTCAGGTAGTCGTGCTACAACTTCCCCTTTTATCATAACCAACCCTGCCTCTTTACCATACGCAATAGCCACATCGGCATGTTTCGCTTCACCAATAGCATTAACCACACACCCCATAACCGACACGTCCATAGGGGTTTTAATGTGAGCTGTTCGTCTCTCAACCTCTGCTACAGCTGAAACTAAATTAGCCTCTATACGTCCACATGTTGGGCAAGATATAATGTTTAAACCATCTTTAACACGCCCTGAATCTTTTAAAATTGCTTTTCCAACTTTAATCTCCTCTTCCAACTCTCCTGTAATAGAGATTCTCATGGTATCGCCAATTCCATCTAAGAGTAAAGCTCCAAGACCAATAGAGGACTTAACTGTTGCATGAAAAATTGTTCCTGCCTCTGTTACTCCAAGGTGAAATGGGTAGTGGTTTTTAGGTCGTAACATTCGGTAAGCATCAACCGTTCGCTCTACATCTGAAGCTTTTAAAGAGACCTTTATATCTGTAAATCCCAAATCCTCTAAAAACTTAATATTATACTCAGCACTTGCTACCATACCCTTAGCTGTTGCTCCATATTTATCATCAAACTCTTTTTCTAAACTTCCTGCATTTACCCCAATTCTAATTGGTAAATTTCGCTCTTGACACGCTTTGACAATATCTTTGACACGACTCTTCTCCCCTATATTTCCTGGGTTTATACGGATACAATCTACCCATTTAGATGCTTCTAATGCTAATTTATAGTTAAAGTGAATATCAGCAATCAAAGGTAATGATATCTGCTCTTTTATCGCTTTAAGAGCTAAGGCATCTTCCATTTTAGGCACAGCCACACGAACCATGTCAGCCCCTGCAAAGTGTAAACGGTTAATTTGTTCTACGGTTTCAGCCACATTATTGGTGTCACTATAGGTCATGGATTGTACTGAAATAGGAGCATCTCCACCTACGGCTACATCACCTACATAGATTTTTTTGGTTGGGTATCTTTCTTTCATGTTTGCTTCTTTATTATTTATTTAATATCGTAGGTCGGGTTGTCCTCATCCCGACAATTCTAACGATTATTATATTTTATCGTTCATTTTATATCTTTTTATGTCAAGATATATTTGTTTCATTGAGCTAATTTATGTCGGGATGAGGGCAACCCGACCTACGGTTGTTATATCAAATTTTACCCAAAAATACTAAGAGAACTCCACAGGATCCATATCAATTTCTATCAAAGGATTATTTACAAAATGTAGTGCTTTTAAAAGTATCGAACGTTTAGATGCGCGTAACAAGATATTAAACCTATACTTATTAGCAATCCGTTCAATGGGAGCTTTTCCATGACCTACTATCTCAACACCCTCAAAAGCTTTTAACTTTGTCACTGTATCTAAAGTTATTTTACCAGCTTTTTCCTCTTTAACATGAGAAATCAAAATTCGTGCCAAACTTACAAAAGGAGGGTACATATCCTCCACAAAAAGCATCTCATCTTTTAAAAAGGCTTCATAATCATTCAAATATAGACTAAAAAAATCTGCATTTTGAGACTGCACAATCACCTCAGCAGATTTAGCACGACCAGAACGCCCTGCTACTTGCAAGAGCAGACTCATCGCCCTCTCTCTAGCCCTATAATCTCCCAAACCTAAAATATAGTCCATACCTAAAATAATAGAGAGTGTAATATTCGCATAATCATGCCCCTTACTTAACATCTGTGTTCCTAAAAGTAAGTGGCTCTCTTTTGCCTCAAAACGTTTTAAAGCTTTTTTCAATTTAGTAGCTGTAGTAATACTATCTCTATCAAACTGCTCTATTACCATATTAGGTATTGCACTCTCAACTATCTCTTTTACCTCTTCTGTTCCCATTCGCTCACTTATCAAAGGCTCATGCCCACAATGTGTACAGACTGTTCTAATAGCTTCTGTATAGTTACAATAGTGACACTTCAGATGCCTAACTTTTCTATGTAGAGCCATACCCACTGAACAGTAAGGGCAGAGATGAGTAACCCCACACTTTTGACAATACAAATACTTAAAATTTCCTCGTGTTGGCACAAAAAGAAGTGACTGCTTATCTGCTTCAAAATTCTCCATAAGCTTTTTAAGCATTGCATTGTTTAGCGTTGTTCCCCCCATAAAATAGTATCTCTTTTTGGTCTTAATAAAAGGTTTTTTGAGCCGTACAACATCATATTTGTGGTAAGAGCTAAGGCTAGGAGTAGCACTTGCCAAAATAACTTTAGCCCCTAACTTTTTAGCCATATAAACAGCCATATCACGAGCATGATAGCGTGGTTTCATCATAGATTTATAGCTGTCATCATGCTCTTCATCGACAATAATCAAACCCAAATTTGTCAAAGGCGTAAACAACGCCGACCTAGCACCTGCGACAATATCGACTTCATTATTATGTATCTTCTCTAAAATCTCCTCTTTTCTCTTTTTGGTCAATTTAGAGTGCCACATCACCAAACGCTTTCCAAAATAGTTAGTGAGTCGTTTTTCCATCTGTGGGGTAAGGGAGATTTCAGGCATCAAAAAAATACACTGTTT
>Ga0256833_1002532_pt1 | contig 12787 bp, 7 predicted proteins | sample 356284metaG_FD_190535 | JGI IMG/M metagenome (GOLD analysis project Ga0256833, IMG submission 190535) | Hydrothermal vent microbial communities from Mid Atlantic Ridge, Atlantic Ocean - 356-284 | ecosystem: Environmental > Aquatic > Marine > Hydrothermal vents | place: Atlantic Ocean: Mid...
AAAATTATGTTCATCCTTCCTCACCTGTTTTTCTAATTACTGCAGCATCTACGATAAAATCTCCTTCTTTAACTCTCATGAGTCTTACACCACGTGCATTTCTGCTGTAAAAGTTAATGGATTCTGATTTTAATCTCAAGACAATCCCATTCTGGGTGATGAGAATTACATCATCGTCTCCATTGATAGCACTGACTTTTACGAGTTCCCCGGTTCTCTCGTCTACCTTTGTGAAGCGAACACCTTTTCCACCTCTCCTTACCCTTCTGATGGTATCTATTCTAAGCTTTTTCCCATAGCCCTTACGAGTTACAATCAAAAGGTTATCTCCATTTGCTACTCTCACCAGCGAAATTGCCCTCGTATTTTCGCCCACTTTTGTACCTCGCACACCAATTGAGGCTCTTCCCATTGGCCGCACATCAGATTCGTGGAATCTTACACCAACACCATTTGTTTTTGCAATAATAATTTCATCGTTTCCGCTTGTGATTACAGCACCTATAACAGTGTCATCTTCAAGGAGTTTTATAGCAATAATTCCACCTCTGCCAGCATTCTCAAAGGCTTTAAGAGGAACTTTTTTAACGATGCCACGTGATGTTGCCATAAACACGTATTTGTTTTCATCAAATTCGCGGAATGGAATGATTTCAATGATTTTTTCACCTTCTTTGAGTCTCAGGAAGGTTTTAATAGGCTTGCCCCTCGCCTGAAGACTGCCCTCCTGGATGTGATAGACTTTTGTCAGATATGCACGTCCAAAGTTTGAGAGCATAAGGACGTTGTCATGATTTTTTGCGACTGTGACAAGCCAGGGGAAGTCGTCCTCGTAGGTGGATATTCCCCTTCTCCCTACTCCACCACGCCCCTGCGCAGTGTATGATTTAATAGGGGTTCTCTTTATGTAACCCTGATATGTCATTGTTATTCCAACAGGCTCATCTGGTACCAGATCCTCGATGGAGATGTCCACCGGCTCCTCATCAACAATTTCAGTTCTTCTGTCATCGCCGAATTTGTTCTTGATATCGTCGAGCTCTTCTTTGATTACTTCAAAGAGTAATCTACGTGATGAAAGGATGGATTTGAATCTCTCAATCTCTTTCAAGAGTTTCTGGTATTCCTCTTCAATTTTGTTGATGTCCATCCTTGTGAGATTCCCGAGTCTCATATCAAGGATGGCTTTGGCCTGTGCCTCTGAGAGGGAGAATTCTTCCATTAATTTTGCACGTGCTTCATTCTGGTCTGAAGATGATTTGATGATTTCAATAACACGGTCAATATTTGCAATGGCGATTTTAAATCCTTCTAAAATGTGTGCTCTTTCTTCTGCTTTTCTGAGCCTGTATCTGGTCCTTCTTTCGACCACCTCTACCCTGTGGTTGATGAACGCATCGATCATCTGCCTCAGGGACATAACTTTTGGCTCACCATTCTGGAGAGCGAGCAGAATCACGCCAAAGGTATCCTGCAGCGGTGTGTGTTTTAGCAATCTGTTTAATACAACTTCCTCATTGGCGCCACGCTTCACCTCGACTACTATTCTGATACCCTCCCTGTCAGATTCGTCTCTCAAGTCGGCTACACCGTCCAGCTTTTTCTCTTTTACCAGTTTGGCAATTCGCTCAATGATTGTGGTTTTTGACACCTGATAGGGAATCTCTGTGAAAACGATTCTTGTATTCTTACCTTTCGGATGCTCAAAGTGATACTTTGACCGGACGAGTATCTTTCCGCGTCCGGTCTTGTATGCCTCAACTATTCCAGAACGTCCAACAATTGTGCCACCTGTGGGGAAATCAGGGCCTTTAATGTAGTTTAAAAGTTCATCGTCTGTGATATAGGGGTTGTCAATGACAGCCTTGATTCCGTCAACAAGTTCTCTAATGTTGTGTGGGGGGATATTGGTTGCCATTCCGACCGCAATTCCGGAGGAGCCATTGGCAAGGAGGTTGGGAAATTTAGACGGTAGTACTGTTGGCTCCTGGAGTCTTCCGTCAAAATTTGGGATAAAGTCGACCGTTTCTTCGTCGAGGTCTGCGAGCATCTCTACGGCGACCCTGGATAGACGAGCTTCTGTATAACGGTATGCCGCAGGTGGATCTCCGTCTATGGACCCAAAGTTACCCTGGCCTTCGATCAGGGGATACCTCAGTGAGAAATCCTGAGCCATCCTGACGAGGGTGTCATATACAGGACCATCCCCGTGTGGATGATATTTACCGATAACTTCACCGACAACTGTGGCAGACTTCCTGAAAGGGCGGTTGGGCATCAGGCCCAGCTCCCGCATTGCGTAAAGAACGCGTCTCTGAACAGGTTTCAAACCGTCTCTTACGTCGGGCAGAGCTCTCCCGACAATCACACTCATTGCGTAATCGATGTATGAGGATCTTATCTCTTCTTCTATTAATGTTGGTAGGATATTCTCTGGCATATTCTCCTCCTATAGGTCACTTATTATAAATCAAAGACCAGGGATTTGGAAGTTTTACATGGCTATTTCGGTGTATTCAACCCATTTTTCACCGTTAATAGTTCCTTAATAGAAAAATAAAATGGAATCTTTCTTTTCAAAAAATAAAAATCTCCGCAAGAGATAGCATTATACTTTCTGTATTTAGAAATCTACCGGCGTAATTTTCAGCTTCGTAACCGTTGTTAATCAATCTTTCAATGTCTCTGTATGAAAGTTTTTTGGCGACCGCTTTGATCAGAGTTTTTAAGTCAACATTTACGAGCAGATTTTCTGAATTCGATTTTGCAAGAAGTAGATCCCTCACAATTGACATATAAATTTTCAAGAAATCCTGTAGTTGGTCACGAGAAAAAATACGATTTCTTAAGGCTTCTGTGAAGGAAGCCGCGTCTTTTTCGGCAAGTGCGTTGAGTATATCGATTCTGATTGGAAGAAATTCAGATTCAAGTAGTTTTTGAGCACGGCCAATGCTGCCGTCTGAAAGTCTGTAAAGGAGAGGCAGTGGATACTGCGTTGTGAATGGATACTGTCTGAACTCTTCAAATTTCAGGCTCGAGAATTTTACAAGTCTACAGCGCGACCTGATTGTTGGGAGAATCTTTCCAATGTTTGATGAAATTAGAATAAAAATGGTATTGTCCGGTGGTTCCTCGAGTGTTTTTAGCAAAGCATTCTGAGCTTCAACGGTCAGGTTATCAGCATATAGAAATAAAACAAATCGTTTTTTGGCCATAAATGGGGCTTTTGTGAGTTCAAGTTGAAGTTCTCTCACCTGGTCTATTGTGATATTTTTCGTGGGGTCAAATTTGTCAGGTTTCAACTTCCCCTGATCTATGGCGAGTGCTCTCAGATTTTCCGGACGTGAGGGATAGAGTACTACAAGATCAGGATGGATAAGTTTTGAGAACTTCCTGCAGGTTGGGCATTCACCGCACGGTCGTATCTCGGTTGATTCACAGTTGTATGCCTTTGCGATCTCTAAAGCCAGGGTTGATTTCCCTACTCCCTCCGGACCGTAAAAAAGATACGATGGAGACAGGTTATCCTGTTCGATCAGGTGTGAGAAGTATTTTTTTATTCTCTCGTGACCAATGATGTTCTCAAATTTTACCATCTGCCAGTGCCTCGGCTTTGAGAGTGTATTCTTTCAGCAATTTTTCTAATTTTTCAGGTGTGTCCCCCTTCTTTACATAATAAGGTGGTGATGAATATACTACACAGTTTGAGAATGGTAAAGGAATTTCAAATCTATCCCAGGTGTTTAAAACAATTTTCTGGCTGTAGCCGACTCCCACAAAAATTAAAGGCTTTTGGGAAACTCGAGAGGCAAAGAGCGCCCCTTCCTGAAATTTCCACCTGGGGCCCCTTGGACCGTCAGGAGTGATACCTATTTGTCCACCTTTATCGAGGGTTGCCACTATTTTTTTTAGTGCAGATACCCCGCCTTTAGATGTGGAGCCTCTTATAAATTTGTATCCGTACATTTCCGTAATTCTTGCTATTTTTTCCCCGTCCCTGTGCTTTGAAACAAGAACGTTTATTCCTCTTCCACGCATTAATCTGATGAGGCCAAAGAGTTTGTTGTGCCAGAAAACATAAATTACGGGCTCATCGTAGAAAATCTTACCAACCAGATTGTAACGAATTGTTGGGGACCAGATTCGATAGAAGAATTTTATGACGGATACAGTAATTCTATCAGCGAACGACAATATAGTTTTTGATTCTGTTGAATTTTTTGGTTCCGATCCCTTTAACATTTTTAATCTCATCTATCGAACGGAAAGGTCCGTGTTTGTGTCTATATTCTATGATAGCCTTGGCAGTTTTTGCACCTATTCCGGGAATTGATATCAGGTCTTCCATGTCGGCATTGTTAATATTTATTTTTCTTATGGATGTCTCTGCCTTCTGTTTCCCATTGCCAAATTTCCCGTAATATTCCAGGGTCACACCAACAATTAATGATAAGGCGAGGTAGAGGATGATTCTTTTCTCAAAAGATGTCAGATTATCAGAAATTGAACGTAGCAGTCGCATTTAAAGAGACAGTGTGATTTGTACGCCCGGTTATTTTGTCTCCAACAGATGAGTAGTAGAACTCAAGTCCACCGGTGATATTCCTCGCAAAATTATAGGTGCCCCGGAGAGTGAAACTCTTATTAAACGTGTCACTAATTATAGTTGCACGTTTTTGCTGCGAATGAGAATACCGAATTGACATTTGTAGGTTAATGCTACTTTTTATCCTTAAAACACGGTGGCCAGGAAGATTTATGGTATATCCACCTGGTCTCGATAGTGTGTATGATGAGGTTATTTGCAGAGAAGTATTAAAAGAGCTCATAGGAGTCGCAAGAATGTCAAAATAGTCAGTTCTTGTTACTTCTCGTGTGTAGTTTAAGTTTGTTGTAAGACCGTTTCGGAAAACGAGAGAGACTATAGGAGAGATCTGCAATCTTTCATTTTGCTGGGTCAGCTTGTTCAGAGTAATGTTACCGCTCTTCGTGAGGGTTCTATCAAAATTCGTTGATATTGACAAGTTAGAAATTTTGTCAGTCAAGTTTGTTAGAAGCTTTGAAAGAGTTGAAAATTGTATCTCCAGGTGGGGTAGGGTATAAGATTTTGTGTATCCTGCGTTTGCATATTGCTGGTTCTCTGAATATCCATAACTTGTGGAGTAGGATATATTTATGAAGGGAATGTTGAACCCTCCACTGAGTGATAGATTATTTCTTGATGTGGCAGAATTTCGTGTGGTATCGTATGATGGGATGTAAAAGTCTGTGTTAAATCCAAGTCTATTGATGATCTTGGGGCGACCGAAAAGATAGTATTTTGTGAAATTCTTCTCTGTGCTAAACGAAAATTGGGGGGAAGTCACATACATGGATAGTTTACTGAGAAGGTATAACAGGTAGTTTACAGGACCGGCATTGGCGAGGTCTTTATCCTTCGATTTGTCCCTTAGATTAGAAATTTTTAGAAGAATTTCACTCACGGGTAAAGATGTGGAAACTCTCAATTCGCTGTGCAAAGCTGCATTTCTCACGTCTGGAACGCTGTCCAACTGAATATCTCTACTATGGTCTTCTCTATATTGGGAATTGAAACTTATCTGTGGAGTCAGGATTTTGAAGAGGTTCAGATTGTAGGTCATGCTCTGGGATTCCTGAAAGCTGGTTTCTGTCCCATACCACTTTCCATTGAACCAATCAGGGTCAAAAGCTGACTTCTGGCTGTAGGAAACTGACAGATTGTTTATAGGATTAAAAGATATGCCTTTTTCGAGCGAGTAAACCCTCGTCAGATTCCTGGTCAAAGTCATAGACGATATGTTGAAACTTTTCTGGTAATTTTTTGAATACCCGGTATTAATGGATAGACTTCTCGGCAGGAAGTTGAACTTCAGACCGAGTAATTTAAATCCGAGAGTTTTAGAAATCGCGAGTCGGTATTTTTGAGAAACGGTTATGACGTTTGTTGTATCTATTTTTAGTGGAGAACGACCGGATGTGACATTGTAAGTGAAGTTCAAATTAAGAGGATCCAGTAAATACTTGAAGAGGAAGAATTTTGAGCCTGACTTGGAAAATTGTATGTTAAGTTGTTTCCTATAGGTAATACTTTGTTCCTGTAGTTTTTGAACAGGAGAGAGCAGTACATCGGTGTTTGTCTGGTACTTCGGGATATTCCTTACCCAGTTATACTGGAATCTTAACGGCAGATTGAAGCCCCATTGTCTTGGTAGGAATTTATTCAAACTGGAATTCAAGGAGATATTGAATGATTCGGTTTGCCCTCGGACTCTCCTTGTATCCATAAGTTTCATAAAGTTGTCCTCTTCCTTGGAATAGGATAGGCTCAAGTTGGTTATGCCTGCGAGATTAAACTGGAGATTTGTTGAAACTGCAGCTCCTTTCTGGCGAATAGGTTCGTTTAATGTAATATCATCGATCCACACGGTTCCGTTCATGGAAGAGCCTGACACGTTTCTGACTCCGAGCATGTAAACCTTTATTCTGCTAAAAGAAGGGTTCCCCTTCACTCCATAGTGCCCTTCTCTATGATAAGAGGTATCGACTGCTCCAGGTTTCAAGAATTTCAGTTTAAATTGGGTTAGACTATCGATTGGAATCTCGATGTAATGCCAGTTATGGTCAGTTAGTTGGATATTGTACTCGTAGTAATTCAATGTATCGCCGAATCTGATGAAGACTTCGGGATATGGCGGAAGCACACCAGGTTTTAATCGTACGGAGAATGCAATTTTCTTGTAGGTGAGGAAATCTTCCTCCTGATAAAGAATTCTTCTCGCAAGCCCGTAGTGATCTGGAGCAATATTTTCAAACTCGAGTGCCAATGAGCTTTCTTTTAACTCCCTACCGCGCTCGTCTTTTTCTATTTCCACCCAGGGTGGGGGAGTGTAATCTGGACTCGTCTTGTTGTCCACTGTTGATACCTTGAAAGACTCCGTGGAATCAACAGTGGATGTTGTGTCTGTGGAGTGTACACCTGTATTTTCCCACTTTGTCCCCACGACAGAGATCGTCGCAATCATCAGGGTGTCTGTCCTTGTCATCCCACTGATCCATATTCTTCCGTATTTTATAAGTCTCCAGCTCGGATCCCCAATTTTTGTATAGACACCTAATTCTCTAAGAGGTATGGAATAGTGTTTCCAGCCGTTAAATTCGTACCCGTAGCGGTTGAGAAATGTAGTGTCATCAAGGTTTATGGTGTACTCGAAGTAATCATTTGCGGTATTGAGGACACCATCTCTGTCAAGGTCTTCGGTATCTCTGCGATGATTCCCCTCTGTTCCATCAATTTGTGAATAGTCGTGAGGGTCGTTGCTGTTGTAATGGTAGTCGTCGTTTCCGTCATCCGCCGATGAAGGCGTCCACGAATCGTCGTTTCCACGAATCATATCGAGTCCCACATCCTCCGAGTCAGCTTCAAAAATTCCGTCATGATTCAGGTCTTCATCAGCGATTGTGTCAGGGGAGAAGCTCTTTATTCTCCCCTCTCGATCTCTCCAGATTGAGTTTTCTGAGATATTCTTACCAAAATCAATATGAAGGACCATCCCGTCTCCGTGAACGACGACCTCGAGATACTCTTTCTTTTCAAAATCTTCACCATCCCTTGACAGGAGAGTGTTTAAGCTTGCCCATACTTCACCCGGGTGATTCCTTGTGATCTCCGGGATCAGCATTAAAACCGGCATGTATTCATCTTTTGTTTCGTCTGTAATGTTGGGGTAAACGTCTCCTTTTTTAACAATGTCAACTGGGGTCGCCCAAATAAGTCTATCAACGAGATTACTTGTATCTGCAAGACTCTGCATGCCAGTATTGTCAACTATTATGGGCTGACTTCCAAAGATGTAGTAGTACCGGTTTATGGGAAAATCGGACGCCTCCTTTATGCTCTCCATATCGTCAAGATAAGCTTTTCCAAGAGTGTTTGGATTTGGGAAGGACATTGCGTACTCACCATACCATGTAAAATGTGATGGCTGATCAATCTTTACAAAGGGTAGCTTATTGAGGAGTTTTGAGAGAAACATCATGTCGAGATCAATTTTGAAATCTATGCCGCCGAGGAAATTTCTTAAAGGCTCTTCACCCAGACGAGGTTTTCTTTCCGCCGAAGACTCACTTCTACCGAGCCAGGTTGAGCCAATATACATGTTGGGTCCAAAATCGTATTCAAACCGGGCGCCCCAGAGTGAACGTTGCTTAACAGAGAAAAGTGGAGCTATTTCGTAATTTATCTCGATATCCGCTCCTGGGGTTAGTACTGAGGTGTTTGTAATTGTAAGTATTCCAAAATCGTAATCTATGGTATAATCCTTTCCTCTTTCAAGTTTTTGACCGTTTACAGTGACCACTTCGCTACCTTCGATCACATTGAGGCCAAGATTGTAGACCTTGGATGCTCTGGCACTTTTAATAACCAAAATATACTTTTTGCCAGCATCTGCTGAGGGACGAGGTGTCCAGTAGAAAGATGAGTCAGGAGAATTCAATATGGTATCTGCAAACGGGTAGGGATTGGGAAAAGAGAGGATGCCGTTGGCTTCATCCAGTATAGTGAATCCACGATTTGTAGTCCTGTCCACCTTACCATCACCATTTGCATCGAGTCCGAGGAGCTGGAGGTATGTTTTACCCCCCTCTCCGGATTTCAGGATACCTGACGAATCTCGATAGATGATCAGATTCAGCTGGTCCGCTGAGATGTTTGTTTGACCCAGGCTGTAATAATTTCTAAGTTCGTAATTCCAGATTTCAAGATAAGCAGAATCCGCGTGGGTTTCTGGATGAGGATTGAGTGAATCCCCCGGGAAATATATTGTCGGTGGTTTCAGGATTTTGAGGACGATTCTCGCTGTATCCGTGAGATCTCCGACGGTGTGTCCTGCAGCTGTTTGATAATAAATTCCAAGTTTTTCACCATCCTGCAGGGAATTTTTTAATGCCAGAATCCTGGTTGCAGGGTTGTAGGAGAAGTCTGTGCCTTCATGTAACTCAAAGAATTTTCCGCTAACACTGTCAATGCTAAGGTCAGGCGAATAGCTACCTGTAGGGTAGTAGTACATTACACCATTTACTGCCCCCTGCTGTGCGTCGTTAGATGGATCATTATCATCAAGAAAAACTCTTACTCTTGTGATTCCCTCAGGATCATATACATAGAAAAATCTATGTTTTATGTAGTTTATTGCGTAAACAGAGGTCGACTCCATTGCGGCACTTGCTCTGAAGGTCTTTGCCTGGGATTCACCCTGTTCCCTTGTGGCCACAAAGGTTGCAGATAGCCCCCCAAGCTGGAATTTTGTTTTGAGACCAAAGAGACCTTTTTTAACTCCACCAGGGAAATTTACCAATCTTGATCCCTTAAGGTCCAATTTCGTATCTCCTGCTTCAATGAGCTTTACAATATCATCGTCATCCCCCTCAAACTTGAGTATAACTTTGTTTTTCAACTTATTTTCTCGACGGGAATCGTGGTCTATCTCTACTTTAATCTTCTGACCAATTGTTCCTTTTAATTTGACATTCAGCTCCTGATTCATTGTAAGTTGTGGAAAATGTGAAGTTCTGGCCATCTCTGTCTGGGTGATACCTGTTGTATAATTACTTGTTCCGCCAAGGGTAATTTTCTGTGTACCCTCGATCTGGAGTTTTCCACCTTCACCAATAAAGCTCAAACCTCTCGGAAATTTTATAGGAATTTCTATGTCAGGGATTAATCCGCTGCCCGTACCTTGATTGGCCCCTGTGTTTGATGATTTCAGTACCCTGTAAAATGGATTTATGATTGCACTGTAAAGCCTATCGTTTAAGTACTTTGAGAGTGGGGTAATAGAAATCTCACCGTATTGAGACCGCATTATGTAGTGGGATTCATAAACGAGACCGGTTTGAGGATCGACATATACCGAATCTCGGAGACCTGCACTTTTTAATACAGCGTCATAGAGCGATCCTGCTTTTAGAGATGTGATGAGTAAGAGAAAGGCAAGAATCCTACGCAATGGGGTTAATTCACCTCCAGGAAAAAAGTTTCTTAAATTATACATTAACCCCAAACTGTTTCGATAGGTACCTCACAAGTGCGAGGGGCGGGACTTGAACCCGCACGGGGAATCCCACCAGATCCTAAATCTGGCGCGTCTGCCTATTCCGCCACCCTCGCAAGTCAGGATTTATTATAATAACCTCCACCAATCTATGCAATAACTCAGCGAAAGGTTGAGAATTTAGGGTGGAGAATTTTCAGTGAAACTTGAGTTTAATACTGATTGAAAGATTTTGATCAACTATTGTGCGAAAAGGGATAGAGTGTTAAAATAAATTCATGCAAGAGGTTAAAGATATTGAAAAGTAGTAGAAGAAATACTTGAGAGAAGACCGGATTTAATCCTGAAGGCTCTAAGAAACTTTATTCCCACTGATGTAGCTACAAAAGATGACCTTAAAATGATGATGGAGTTGATAGAAAAACGATTTGAAGCCATCGATAAACGATTTGAGGCTATGGATAAACGATTTGATGATTTGATACATTACACTGACAGAAAGTATGATGTACTTGTGAAGATTATTTTCAGTTTTAATATTCCTATATTGATTGGGATAATTGCGATTCTTGTCAAAGCCTTTATGTGAGGCTGTTTAAAAAAATAAAAATCCCCTAAATCTCCCATCACTAAGGGGGACTTACAGTCAAGCCCTTATGTGAGGATCGATACATTCCTGTGTGATTATAGATTTTCCCTGTGTTTTAAATTCACTTACAGACCTCTTTTTCTATAGAAAGTTGTACGAGGAATTCCTAATTTGCCCCAGGTTTCTTTTTTCCAAGTTTGTCCAAATTTTGCATAAGCACGGTCCATGAGGAGTTGCTCAAAATCTTTGATTGTTAAATTCCTTGAAATGATGTAATCAAGTACAATATCAGGTAGTTCATCCCCATTTATTTCTCCAGTGGTAACGACTTTCTTCTTATGAATGTAGGAGATTGCCTTTATGACATCATCAAGTGTGACAGTATTTCTATCGGTTAAAAGACTTCTTAAGATCAGAATAATTTTGTGTAATGAGCCTACATTTTCTGGGTATTCGAAGTTACTCGTTAGATGCTTCATCGCTGTATCTGTAAACCTTAATTCCGGTGCAAAATGTTCGATCAAAACAGGAATATCCTCTTTCCTTTCTCTCAAAGGTGGTATGTGTACGTGAAAGCCCATTATTCTTCTATAGAGATCCTTTCTAAACCCACCCTGCTCCACCATTTGCTCCACGTCTTTGTTTGTGAGGAATATAAATCTACCCTTGAATTTTATAGGTTTGTGTGATTGCATTCTGTAGAAAATTCTGTCTTCAATTACCTGTAGCAATTCTATCTGCGCTTCAACACTCAGATCTCCAATTTCATTTAAAACGATGGTTCCATCACCTACTGATTCAAGAACACCGGGACTTCCCTCTACCCCTGTAAACGCTCCTTTTTTAATACCAAAGAGCTTTGCGTAAAGGTTTTCACGTGGGTAGGCGCTAATTACAAAATTTATAAATGGGGAACTCTGCCTATTGGAAAGTTTGTGAATGGCTTTTGCAAGAGTGTCCTTTCCAGTCCCTGTTTCTCCGGTGATCAGAATGGGCTCGTCGAGGTCCTTCCATTTGTAAACAAGTCTTAATATTTCAAGCATTTTAGGGGATTCTGTGACAAAGCCTGCATTTTTGAATTCCTCAAATATTCCACTATTTCGGGGAAATGACAAATATGGAAACAATTCTTTGAACTTCTGGATTCCTACAGTGTAATCCTCAGGTATTTCGAGAGGAGTGATATTCAGGTATTTTGCCCTCATGAAAATTTCATGTGTTGCAAATCGTGTAGATAGCACTATTGGAGTATTTTTTAGCAGTTTCCTGACCTGCTCAGCCACCAGGATACCCTCGATTCTTGGATTAGTACCCAGGAATCTGTCCTGCTGATGGGGACCTTTATCAATCCACAGGTCTATTACAACAAGATCCACATCTTTTGCCTTTTTTAGCGAATTTATGAAACCAACCGAATCTGTAAAATGTAGCACCTCCTGCCCGGGGAAGGCTTTCTTTACGAGTTCCACATGGAACCCATCGTCGTCAAGGACATATATCATTTCTTAAACCTCCCTCTTGCCAAAAATCAGTCTTATTATGAACTTTGTCCCTTTCCCTTTTCTTGATATTACAGCAATCTCACCGAATTTGTCTATTATTCTCTTCGCATTTGAAAGTCCTACGCCACGGCTTTTACCCTCTTTACCAAATGAAAATCCCTCATCAAAAATTAGAGGTAAAATCTCATCAGGAATACCTTTACCGTTATCCTCTATTTCGATTTTTAATTCCTGAATGGAAGACCTAACCTTTATCTTAATCTCAGGTGGGGCCTCGGGAGAAAAGTTGTCGAAAGCCTCAACGGCATTTTCTAATATAGCCTGAATTGCTGTCCTGATTTCTGTTATCTCATCCGGGTAGTAAAGGTATGGGAGTTCGGTTTTTATATCAGTTGATATCTTGATTGGAGAATCGCTGATTTCTTTCTGTATTTTTTCTATAACTGGAAGGAGTGCATTGGTTACAACATCTTCTTTCGCCGATTCTGATAGTTCCTTAAAAGAGCTTCTTAATTCTCCTATCGTTTTTATACTTTCCTTGATTCTATTTGCATAGTATTTCTTGCCTATAGGAAATTTTTTGTAAAGTTTTATATATGATCTCAGTCTAAGTAGTGTTGATA
>Ga0256833_1002533_pt1 | contig 12784 bp, 12 predicted proteins | sample 356284metaG_FD_190535 | JGI IMG/M metagenome (GOLD analysis project Ga0256833, IMG submission 190535) | Hydrothermal vent microbial communities from Mid Atlantic Ridge, Atlantic Ocean - 356-284 | ecosystem: Environmental > Aquatic > Marine > Hydrothermal vents | place: Atlantic Ocean: Mid...
TAGGCCCCCCCTGTGGCGGTATCGATACCATCATATGCACATGATCCTTGCTTATGTGCCCCCTCAAAATCTCTACCCTCTCCTTCTCGCATACCTTCCTTATGACCTCCCTCACCCTGTACGCTACCGCCCCCCTCAGTATCGGTCGCCTGTACTTAGTTACCCACACTATGTGCAAGTGAATCTTGTAAACACTATGACTACCATGCCTGTAATCCCCCATTATGTCCGCATTCTATCATGCTCAAGCTTTCGCCTAAAGGCGAGGGTTTTAACCCTCCCCAAGTGGGACAATAAAATACCAGAGATTATAGTAAGCGTTAATCAATTTGTGATTAACAAAACTGAAAATAATCTCACAAAATTTGCATAAAAATTTAAAATTCCTAAAGATTTTGTTGATGTTTTAGCAAATAATATTATTAGGATGGGGAAAGCTTCCAAAGTTAAAAAGAAAGCTTGGATGTATATGAGATGGATGGTAAGAGATTATCCAGATCTAAAAATTTTTGATCATTTTTCTCCTAAAGATTTATTTGTTCCGGTGGATAGGAATGTTTTAAAAGCAGCAATATACTTAGGGATAATACCTTATAAAAAATCTTTACAACCTACTTGGAAAGATGTAGAAAAAATAACCCAATTTGGAAGAACATTATATCCAGAAGATCCTGTAAAAATTGACTACCCATTGTTTCTCTTGGGTAGAGAACTTACTAAAAAAGATTTTAAAAATCCTAACAAATCGCTTCAGCGGACGGCGCCGACTGGCGCAGCCGCTGAGTTTGGACGTTAGTTAAAAGTTTTAAAATGGATAATAAACGCCTTTTAGCAACTTTTAAAGGCCATTTTCACGAATTAATGGCTGTATTCCATCGCACATCAGCCCATAAATTGCCAGGCAAAAAAGGAGCATTACGTGAAAAAGCAGTTGCAAAATTTCTACAATCCTGGATTCCAAAACGTTTTAGTATACTAACAAATGTCTTTTTAGTTACTAGATTTGGTGATGAAATACCATATGAAGTTGATGCTGTTATACATGACAGTCATACAGGAATATCTTGGCCACTGGATGCAGATGCTGAAAATTATGTGGCAACTTGGGAAGAAGTAAGGCTAATTGTAGAAGTTAAATCAGTTCTTAATGAAAAAATTTTTAAACAAGCTTGTGAAAGTATGTCTAAAGTCATAGAGTTTGCTAATAAGCACAACTTAAAGCTTCCAATTATAGCGCTGTTTTCGTATCAAGGAGACGATAATTTTATAGATCCATTATTAGAGTATTTTATTTATTCTCATAGTAATGATTATCCCTTTGATGCATTTATTTTATTGAATAAAGGTGTTTATTTCAGTGACAAATTGAGAGAGTTAAGAGTAGGAATTGAAAGAGGTTTGTCTCCTTCCTTAGTAAAAAAGGATGGACCTTCTCAAGATAAACTAATTATTGAGGATTGTGTAGTTAGTAGAATCCCAGAAGGATATAAAGCTGTTTATGACTGTTCTCCTGAAGGTAATCTATTTGTTTTTGCCGTGTTAGCTATATATTCCGCTGCAGGTGATGATATTACGCAAGCATTTCTTTCAGCATGTATGAAGCCCAGGTATAATCCAATTTTTGATGATGAAATTTAATTAAAAAACTGCCTAACAAATCGCTTCAGCGGACCGGCGTAACCGCGGCCGCTGAGTTTAGGCGTTAGAAAATGATATTATCTGAACTACAGACTGCAATCTTAGAGCTTTTTAAGAATAAATTGAGTAAACCGTCTAGAATTAAAAGATTATCTTATCCTTTAATATCTCGTATCAGTAATGAATACTTGCAAAATAGAGTGGTTGTAGTTGGACAAGAAACTAATACTTGGTACCCAAAAACGGAAGATGATTTCCATAAGGAATTTTTAGGGTCTTCCTTGAAAGAAATTGAAAGAAAGGCACTAATAGAGCGATATGATAAATTTGTAGATGAAGAGGTAGAGGAATATGGTGGCCATTTTTGGGAATTCAATCGCCAACTTTACAAAAGAAATATAATTAATGGTTGGATAGTAACAAAAGAAAGACGACTTAATCATTGTTGGATAAATTTATTTGTTATGGAAGCATGTAAAGATAAAGAAGACGATTCAGGAAGGCCGTCTAAACGTGAAAATTCAACTTTACGAAATGAAATTATATCTTTACAGAAAGATATTGTGTTTCAATTGTTAAAATTGTTATCTCCTAAATTAGTAATATTTTTAACAGGACACAATTTAGACTATTTTTTATTCAACTTTACTATTAATGATAGTGATCCCAAGTTAATAAAACTTCATAACAAATTGGATACCAAAGAAGCGTGTCAAATTTTATCAAAAAATCCATACTGGAAGGATACAGTTATGATAAGATTATATCATCCAACCTATTTTATGGGACGTATTAATGCAAATAAAAAGATAAAAGATAGAATAGGATTGCATTATAAAGTTAGTGATTTTTATACTGAAGTAGTATTTGAATTTTTAAGTAAAAATTATTCTTTCTAACAAACGCTTCAGCGGATCCGGCTTAACGCCGGACCGCTGAGTTTTGGCGTTAGGAGTTAAACAAAAATAAACTAAAGATGAACAAGGAACAGTTGCGAATTTCATTTTTTATATCTTGAGACCTCTGAAAAAGTCCAAATTGCTATATTAATTCACAGTGAACGTAAATCTGTTACTTAAAGAAATATATAAGAAAACTGATAAGTTTTAAATGCGCTTGAGAATTTCTCAGAGGTCTCTATCTTGTTTAGTTGCGTCATTAACTTTGTTTTCTTATAAAATTTGTATATTAATTGAAAGACCCAGTTTATTAACATGGGGACGTTTTATTGTAACTTTTCTATTTTTTGTGGTTTATGTTGCGTTATTATAAGATTTCGGTGGATGAAGCTGAGCAATCATTAGATGATTGGTTATTAAGTATTATTATATCTTTAACAGGTTTCAGTGTTATTCTTCAAATTTCTTATAATAAAAAGTGGTTACAATTTATGTCAATTCTTTCTTAGCGGCTCTTAAAGATTTACAGGTTCAAAAATATATTAAATCTAACAATAAAAAACTTTCCACTTTGATTCTGCAATTCGTGAATTCACTTTTGGAATTTCTCTGTTTGCATTGTCATTGGCAGTTGATAGTAATATAAATATTGAAAATTATAAGTATTTTGTTTTCAGCTTTTTATGTCATACTAATGCTTATATTAAAAGTACAATATGATTTTAAAAAGTAACAAGACATCTAACAAACCGCTTCAGCGGACCGGCCTAACCGCCGGTCCGCTGAATTTGGGCGTTAGAAAAAATTGAAAGAATTGAAATTTTCTTTAGAATTTAAAACCTAAAGCAGTAAAAGACCTAAAAACGGATTCCTAAAGACCAAATTGTAAAAAAACTCTAATTTGGACTTCAAGGAAACATTAAACGCCTAACAGATTTCACTCCAGAATATCGGTTAATCGAAGTTTGACAATTACTAGGCAAATTTGAGGGGGTTTCAAAAATTAAATCCTTTGATTATCAAGGGTTTTAGCAGATTGGATCTAGCAAATCGTAAAATTTTCATAGTAATACGATTTAGATTTTAATTTTGACAAAACAGAACTTTTAAGCCAAATTACTAATATCATGTTTATCCGTGCCACCGCCCGCAAAAACAAAGACGGCTCCCGCATCGAATATCTCCAGCTCGTGCACAAAGGGACGAAGGCCAGCTCTTTGGTGAAGAGGGTCTATAAAGCTTTTGGGCTCAAGCTTTCCGAGAGCTTGAGATATTTCCTGCCGAGGAAGGCGAATCCGGGGTTTATAGGGAATGTCCTCGTTCAAGAAGACCCCTAGTACTCACGCCTGATTTTGTGCGATATCCGTAAAAGCCTGATTATTAACAGATATAGCCTTTTGTGTATCCATGAACTGTCAAACCCGAGCATTAGAATGCATCTTTTCGATAAAAAGCCCACCCACAGGGTGGGCTTTTCTTTTAGACGCGGAATTTGCGTATCATTTGACGAAGTTCATGAGAAACTTCGCGTAGCTTTTGGGCAGCTTCATTAGAAAATTCGGCAGCACGTAAAACTTCTTCCGTGGCAGCCTTTATTTCTTCGCTGAACTGAAGAGATTTTTCTGTACTTTCTAGTACTTGGTGTGCTTGTTGGCTTATTTCATTGGCTGCAGCGGTAGTTTCTTCCATTGCAGCGGCTACATTTTCTGTCATTTCCTTTACAGGATAAACAAGCTCGCTAATACGGTGAACTTCTGCTACCGAACCTTCTACTAAGCGTCGGAGTTCTTGTATAGTACCTACGATACGATCTGTAGCTTTAGCAGTTTCTTTAGCAAGTTCTTTCACTTCGTCTGCTACTACCGCAAATCCTTTACCAGCCTCTCCTGCTCTTGCTGCTTCAATTGTAGCGTTTAAAGCTAAAAGATTTGTCTGGTCGGCTATTTGACTTATAAATCCCAAAACTTCTTCTATTTTAACAAAATGCTTATTTAGTTGCTGAATAATTTGGGTGGTTTTTTCAATTTGCTCTGTAACCTCAGTGAACATTTGTACAGTATTGCTTACATTTTCTGCTACATTTTGCACAGTAACAGTAATTTCTTCATTGGCACTAGCTAATTGTACCATTCTTTCTTTGTTTTCAAGATTGGCCTCAGCAAGATCTTCTACCTTTTCGTGTGTACTTTGAGAAATATGCATAAGATTATTGGCGGAAGAAACCAAATTATCTTCGGCACTTTCTAGTTCATTGGTACCTTGACTAACCTTGATAATTAAACTGCGCAAGCTCTGAATCATATGATTAAGTCCTGATGCAAGTCTGCCTATTTCATCCTTCCCTTTTACATTAACTTCTACATTTAAATTGCCACTAGCCACTTCATTTACAGCTTGCAGACAAAGACCAAGAGGTTTGGTGAGAAGAGTTTTTGTTTGAAGGAAAATAATCAATGCTACTGCTATCGCTAAGATTATAGCTAAAATGATATTTGCTCTAATTACTTTTTGTTGTGCTTTATTAAAAGCAGAAAGATCTAACATTCCTAACCAAATTCCTGTAATCTTGCCAGAAAAATCATCAATACCACTTGCAATGTAAAGATAATTTCCATGTTGTTCGCTTATAATATCGTTAGCCGCTCTTTCTAAAAAATCTTTCCGTAAAATTGGTTTTAAAAGTTCTCGTTTAGTTGCAAATATAAGACGATAATTCCCGATTTGAACTGTATCTCCATTTTCAAATGTGCTAACTGTTTCTTTACGAAAAACTGCTACCTCTTTTTTCTGATTTTGAGCTTCAATTTTAGCAAGATCGTTAATACTGATGAAAACTTCAACACTACCGAGAACAGTACCATCTTTATCTTTAACTGGTGCTACCCCTCGAATAGCAAGTCCTGCTCGCCCAGCTTCTATTCCAGCGAGAGGCTTTCCTGTCTCAATAACTTTTACAACCATATGTCGAAAACTTCGCAAATCATCACCATATTTTTCCGGTTTCCAAACCCGTAAAAAAGAAAAACCTGGAGCCAGATGATAATGAATTCGCACGTGACGATTAGGGGTTTGAGATCTAATTTCATTCCAAAGGGGAAGAGCCTCTTGTAAAAGGAGTTCTCGGTTATGTTCACGTAGAGCCTGGACCGTTACATCCTGTTTAGCAATTGCTAAAGCTATCTGCAAATACTGCCTTGCCATACGGCCAATGTAAGATTCTAACTCTTCTTGAGTCTTAATTTCCGAATTAATAAGTGTTTCTTTTTCACCTTTTACAATATTGATTGATTGTAAAGTAGTAATAACTAAAACTACAATTAAAACAAAAAGAAGGGAAAGAGTTATTTTAGTGCCGATGGAAAAAGAACTGATTATGTTTTTCAATTTTGTAAACATATAAACCTCCTCCAATTGTTCTCAAAGTGGTTTTCGGTTTTTTTTAAATAAAACTTTAAGGTAAAGTCGTAATTATTTTTTTTATATTGCGGATTGTTTTTCGGGGTGCATAAAAAATAACTTTAAAAATTGTTTTTATACACCAATGATGAACTTTGTTAGTCTCAGGGCAGGATAAAATTAAAAATCTATGCCAATGTTGAAGGATTATTTCCTATCTTTCATTTTGAAATATGGAAACATTCCAAAGAATAATGAATAAAAAATGTTTCTAGTGCAATTTACAAAATTTTCTCAATCTAAATATTCTCTAAACCAAAGCTCTAAACCAACAGCTGTTCCCAAAAAACGAGCATAATTTTTACGCCCTGAAAGGTGACTTTCAAGAATTTCTTTGAGCCTTGAAGGTTCGTAAAGACCTCTTCCTAGGGTCTTTTTCTCAAAAAGGATTTTTTCTATAGCTTCGCGAAAATATTTTCGTTGCCATTTATCAAACTCTGTATAATGTCTGAAACCAGGTACGCTAAGTTTCTTAAGAAGAGAATTAAATTTATCTATAAACCATAGGCGCCATTTACCGGCATCAAGAGGGGCTCCTGTATTGGAATTGGGAACTTTAATCAAGGCAGGCATGTAAGTTTTAACAATTTCTACATGAATTTCTCCTTTATAACGCTTCCTTATAGGAAGTTTAAACAAAGCTTTTAGGAAATCTTCATCAAGAAAAGGTAAACGAATCTCTACTTGAGTTCGAAAAATATTTAACGAAGCTACAGCTTGACGACGAATATATTCGTTGAGATAAAAATGTAAAAAAATATCTCCAGGGGAAAGATTTTCTGAAAGATTTCTAATTTTAGAAAGGCTAATTTCGGCTATTTTTGTCTTTAGTTTTTTTAATTCTGGGCTAGAAAAAACTTCTTCTGGCTTTAGATCAAGCAGTACTAAATTAGTCTTCTTCAAGAAAATTTTTGTCAGAAAAGAAGCTTCTTTAGTATTTAAAACTTCTTTATCTACCTGAACCGGAAACGCCAAAGCTGCTTTGGCAAGCTCTCCTCCATGCCCCCTAAAGAGGATTTTAAATGGAGCCCTTTTAAAATAATCTAATGCTACCTTTTCGGTAGATTCATGAGGATAATAAAATCCATCACTATAAAAGACCAGAGTTTGAGCTAAAGAAAGAAAATCTTTGAGTGATTCTTCGGTAATAGACAAAAACTGATGCTTGGTACCAGCAATTCGAGCCATTCGGGCCGAAAGTCTCTCGTCTTCACACCGGGGAAGACCAAGGGTATAAGAAGGCATCCCCTGTGCCTGAATACCCAAAGCAGCCAAAATACTCCTTGAATCAAGACCTCCAGAAAGAGAAAGACCAAGAAGGGGTTTTTCTCGAAGCCTTTTTCTTACTGCCTGCTGAAAAAGAGTTACTACTTCCTTAATAGATGGCTTATCATTTTCGTATTTTAAAGAAAAAAGAGAAAGAGAATCCCAATATTTCTCAAGTTTAATTTTTTGGTCAGAAAAAGAAAGAATCGAACCCGGAGGAAGGAGCTTTATGGTCTTAAACAAAGTTTTATTGCCAGAAACAAAACCAAAATAAAATAAATCTCCTATAGCATTGTAATCAAGGTTTCTGTCAAGATTAGGAAATAATAAAATTGGCCTTAAACGAGAGCTAAAAATAAAAGTGTCTTTCAATAAAGTATAATATATCGACCTAAGACCAAATTTATCGGAGACCAAATGTAAACTATGAGATTTTTTATCAAAAAGACAAAAAGAAAATATACCTTCCAATTCCTTCAAGAAAGAGAAATTTTTATTTTGACAAAAGAGATTTAAAATATATTTGGCAAAGGAGTTATTATCTACTTGATAAAGTTCACCACTAAAAAGAAGAAGATAATCTTTATTTTCAAAAAAATCTATAAAGGGGAGATTTTTAAATTGAGCTAAAGATCCAGAAAAAGGAGGAGAAAAGAAATTGTAAATCTTATAATCAGAATAAAATTGAAGAGATTTTATCATATCCTTCAAATAATTACTTGAATTTTTTGAGTAAACACCTATTAGTTCGGACATTTCAAAACTCCCATAATGGCTTAATAGAACTTGGCTCAACTCTAAATAAGTCATACAAAACGGGAATTCTTACGAAGAGTAAAAAGACAAAGGAAATAAAACATATTGTCAAATATAGCATAAGACCTGCTTCTTTATAAAGATGCTCTGGATTTTGAACTGGGCTATTTTTGCGAAAAGAAATTTTAAGATAATAAGCAAAAAAGCCTGCAAAAAGAGGTACGCAAAGAATTAACTCGAGATGATATCTTACGATAAAAATTCCCAGAAAAAAAGCACAAAACAAGGCATAATAAAAGATACTCAATAGCAATCTTTCTTCATTGTAATAAGCAAAAGATTTGCGATATTTAGCAGCTATCTTTGCATCGTTAATCATCCTGATTTCGGCAAATCTTTTTGCTGCCATAAAGAAGGCCCCAGCCATCCAATAAGAGATAATAAGAGAAAGCGGAGGCACTTTGTTAGGAATAAGGACAAACCAACCCAAAAACAAACGAATAGGATTATTGATAGATTCTGTCAATACGTCAAGATAAGGTATATCTTTAGTACGGAAGGGAGGTACGTTATAAAAAAAACCCATTATCCATAACCAGAGGGCTGAAAGAAAGAAGGCAAAATTAAGGCGATAGGCAATCGTAAGGCCTACCAAAGCTAAAAGGAGCCATTCTATATAAGCTAAAGGAAGATAAACTCTTCCAGAAGGTATAGGACGATTTTTTTTGGTAGGATGAAGGGCGTCTTTGGGAGCATCTAAAATCTCATTAATTACATAATTACTTGAAGCTACTAAACATGCTACTACCAAGGCAAGGAAAACTTTAAGGTACCAATTGGTCTTGAAGAGAGAGGGGTCTAAAAAAAAGGCCAGTAACACCCCTAAGATCATGAACCCATTTTTGAACCAGTGATCCGGCCGGGCAATGGCGATGTAGGCCTTAACATCTATAGATTTCATCTGTTTTTCCTCTGAAAAACTTGAACTCGGTGGTTTCCAGAATCTACTACATATATTCGGCCCCAGGGATCAATTACTAGATCAGTGGGCTTCAAAAAATAACCTTTATCTTTCCCGGGAGCCCCAAAGTAAAATAAAGGTGTTCCTTCCAGAGAAAAAACCTGAACCCGATGATTACCCCACTCTGCCACCCAAAGAAACTCTTTTGAAATAGCAAGACCTGAAGGATATTTCAATTGTCCTAAATCCTCGCCAAAAGAACCAAAAGTGTAAAGAAATTTCCCGGTAAGATTAAAGACCTGGATCCGGTGGTTTTTAAAATCTGAGACGTATACTTTATCAGGACCAATGGCTAAGGCGATAGGATTAAAAAATTTCCCGGGCTCCCTTCCCTTTTTCCCCACATCGAAAAGATGCCGGCCTTCCTGAGTAAAGACCCTAAGACAGTGATGCCCCCAATCAACTACCCATAGGCGCCCTCGAGAATCAAAAGATACGTCTCGGGGGTTTTTGAACCTTCCCCACAATCCCCAGCGCGAGATAACTTTGAGACAGCGACCATTAGGAGATAAAATTTGAATCCGATTATTTCCTGTATCTGCCACGTATAAAAGACCATTTTTGATAACAAGGCTGTCAGGATAAGAAAAACAACCTGGTTTTTTCCCAAAGGCCCCAATTCTTTTGAGAAAGGATCCTCTTTCGTCGAAGAGGGAAATGTGGTGCCCGAGATCGTCTACCACGTAGAGAATTCTTTCGTACCAGAAGATGCCAAATGGTCCTAAAAATTCCCCTTCTCGGCGCCCCTTTTTTCCGAAAGAAAAAAGCCAAAAAATAGGAATAGATCCCATTTAAGGCCTATCTCTTAGGGCAAATTCTATTTGACGCATAGTTTTTCGCCAGGTCCAGGCGGCAATTTCTATTCCTTTAGGAGTCCAGTGGACTCCATCTTTCCAAATGAATTCTCTCCGCGGGCCAGCCTTTTGAACAGCCTCAAAGATATAAGCTATTGGAATTTTGGCTTCTCGTGCTTTTTTGACCAAAATTTCGTTAAAAAGGGCTTCTGGTAAAGAAAAAGGATCCTTAAACCCACGAGGCGGAATAGTAGCCAAAGCTGCTACCACTCCCTTGGATTCTGCCTGCTTTACTATGGCTATGAGATCTTCTACCCATCTTTCGTAAATATCTTGCGTACGAACTCTTCCCCGTACATTGTTAGTGCCAAACATTATTAAGAGAAACTCTGGCCTTTCTTTGGCCAGAATTTTTCCTACTTTGCGCCTTCCAAAACCCGTGGTTTGCCCTGCAAAAACCATAGGCCTTGACGCGGTAAATACCAAGAGCACCTGCTACTAATCGCGGATAAAGGGTAGGACCTGTCAAAGAATCTCCAAAAAGGACTACCAAACCTTTATCAACCCGACCTTTACCGAAAGCGTGGACCTTGCGAAGATGATTAGCATAGGATTTGCGATCGCTCTCATAAATACTTTCTCGATTTTCTCTTTGAGCTGGAGCCGGAAATCGATGGGTGATAGAAATTACCTCAGACCAAGGACCCAAATTATTCTGAAAGTCACAAGCCAAAACCCGATAGTGATAAGTGATACCCGGTTTAACATCTTTATCCTTGTATTTTGGCCGGTAGCTTTCAGCAATTTTGATATAGTCCCCTGCGCCTTCGGCACGAGAAATTATATAAACCATAGGGAAAACATTGTCTTGAGCAGGATGCCAAGAAAGAATTATTCCCTCGCGGGTGGTAGCAGCTCTTAAACCTTCTACTTTTTGGGGAGGTGCGGTGTCTTCTCCCCGATAGATAATAAAATTGTCAAGCTGAAGGATTACTTTCTTCCCCTGCGGATCAGGTCCCCAAAAACGAAGTTCGGTAAAAACGGTTTTTTCTCTTATATAACCACTGTTTTTGGCATTGTAATGGAAGAGATCTACATAATAGAGTACCGGCGTCCACTCTTTTTCTGGCAAAAATCGGTAACCATAAGGAGTGGTATTATCGTAGGCTTTTTGGTCAAAAAAATTGAGAGTAGCCCTTTTAAAATTGATCCCCTTAGCCATGAATGCAATTTTTAGGGCTTTAGAACCCGATATATGAACCTTAAGAGCTGCTCCTGCCCATTTTTGGCGGCAAACAATCTCTAAAGCCTTACCAGAGATGGCATCTTGAGTGAGTAGTAAAGAGGCCTTTTTGGACGGATTAAACCCTATTTTTCCCTGATCAAAATTGTTTTTGAAATAAAGTAAAACACCTTCTTTTTTCTGAGGATTGGACTGTGCTCCATTACAAGCCCCTAAAAGACTTATCAAAACGAGCAATAAACATCCGCTCAATAATTTATTAAATTTTTGCCAAATATTTTTCATAAGAATTTTCCTCAAACTCGTTTTGGCCTTTTTTCTTCATTTTGAAATTTTTAGAAAATACCTTTCTTAAGGTCCATTTTCGGGATTATTTCTATTTTTGTTCCCAAAAGTAATATCGACAAAATAATTAATTTTCGGGTATTTTGTAAAGCACAATCAAACCTTGCCACGGAGGAAGATTAATATGATTTGTTTTTTGGTATCTAATTTCACAAATAACCTGTCCTTCTTTGTTAACGGGCCCTCCTCCAGAAGGAATTATTTGATAAACCTCTTTGGGAAATTTTATTTTACGAGAGACAGGGCCAATATTTACAAATACTTCACCTTTTTCATATAAACGATGGTAAAGACCTTTTTTAATTTTAAGTTGCTCCAAGTTTTCTAATTTTACTTTTAAAGGCCTACCTAAGTCAATTTTCCATTCTGGATACCAGGAAAGAGTAGTTCTAGCAAAATAGTTAAGATAAGAATATTTACCTTTAACAAGCAAATAACAGGACAAAAAATATAGTCTTTTTTGATAATTTAGATCTTGATCTAGATAGGATTGAAAAATAACAATTTTATCTTGCCGAATTAGAAGTAAAGTACGTTCCATAGACATCCGCCAATCTGTTCTATTTTGGGTATCAAAAGCTCCTTCCATAAAGGCCCCAGAAGCCGTGGTATAATAGTCAGTAACATCCCAAGTGGTAAATAAAGCTCCTATGTTAGGGAGAGTAGTAAAACCAAGAGCTTCCAAGAAATCTGTAAGATCTTTCATAAAATATTCATAAGCTTTACACCACGTAAAACCATTAAGCTCCTTAAACTGACGATGGCAAGCAGCATCTTTAGCAAGACGTGGATCAGAAAAAGCTACTTCCCATGGTAATAAAGAAGGCGAAGCGGAATCTAAAAATACACCCTGATATTTACCTGCCAGAATTTGATGAGCAATAGAAGTTTTCCAATATTTTCTAAATTGTGGATTCATAATGTTCATTAAATATTTACCATCTATACGAGAACGAACCCGCTTGCCTTTTTGATTGTGCCAGAACCAGTCTTCATGTTTTGAAACAAAAGGCCAATCATTTCCCCAATGCTTGCCATCAATAATAAATTTGCGATCTGGTTGTTGTTGCCAAATAGCTAAATGATAATGAAGAACTATAAAATTTGGATTATAATGCCTTATTTGTTCAGTAACATCGAGAGTAAGTTTTTGGCTGCCTATATAATGATTAGCGGCAAAAATTATTTGAGCTTTGCTCATTCTAGATGGAAGCTGATCCGCAAAGATAGCAATTTCTTCTAAAGTTTCTGGAAAAAGGATCCTATTTTGTGCCCGAGATAAAGAAAAGAAAACAAAGACAGATAGGGAAATTATAAAGAATAATTTATCAAAATGTTTCATCTTTAGTCAAAGAAAAAGCAGAAA